>Ga0214543_1000414_pt1:0-10000 | contig 70198 bp, 33 predicted proteins | sample CNSS2metaG_FD_160094 | JGI IMG/M metagenome (GOLD analysis project Ga0214543, IMG submission 160094) | Root nodule microbial communities from cowpea collected in UCLA plant growth center, Los Angeles, California, USA - CNSS2 | ecosystem: Host-associated > Plants > Roots > Nodule | place... | reverse complement strand
TCATCCATTTCCATCAACATCTAAGATTTCTTATGTTTTAGTTGGTGAGATGGTGTACATGGCTCGTCAGAAAACATACGGAAAGTTCTTGCCTCCTTGGAGTCTTACCAATCTGAAATTTAGTTGTATGTGTTTGATATTTGAATACCACAACTGTTAGATTTGTTGACTTCTACCATGGATTTAAAGAGTGAACTATGGTGGCTGTGAAACCAACACATATAAGCAGTGACAGCTACAAACGCACAAAAGGTTGAAAAAGAAAAAGCTGTAACTGACTTCTCTACTGCCCTATTTTAGTGATTGTGCATTCTCACATCAGCAAATTGCAATAGAAGAAATAAACCCCAAACAAAAGAGTTAACCTATAAAGCGAAATAAAAAAAAATAACGTGCAAGCTACAGCATTGTTAGTATTACCATGTAAATGCCTGTAACATTGTCCGTGTACTTTTCTATAAATCATTTGGGAGAAGTTATTAATTCTCCTCTGCAGTTATCCTTCTATTTTCTTGAAGAAAATAAATATTGAAATGTGATGATTTATTGTTGTAACCTAGGTCAACCAAGTTGGAACTGTTACAGAGGTCATTGACGTGGTGAAGCAGGCAAAGGAAGCACATTGGGGAGTGATAACATCCCATAGATGTGGCGAAACCATAGATTCTTTCATTGCTGATTTATCTGTTGGCCTTGCTTCTGGTGTGATTAAATCAGGTGCTCCTTGCAGAGGAGAGCGGCTAGAAAAGTACAATCAGGTGTCATTCTAATTCTTATGCTGATGATTTTACTGCATTATTGTCATGCTTCCAGATTATTTATCTACTTACATTCCCAACTCACCAGTTTATCGTAAGGTGTCTGTTTTCTTTGGTAGGTAGTATATTTTCAATATCAGTAGTGTACAGCTGGTGGTTTTACAACCTGTAAATTTTGTTCAATGCTGCTTGTCAATATGCCAATTTGCTCTGTTTATTTTCGCGATAGCAGTAATACCTGTAAATGTTATTCCTCGAGTCTCCTCATTCTATCTGTCTTGATGGTGAAATTTGTGGCATTTGTAGATGTTTCTTTATTCTTTATGATAAATTGCATGTTAAAAGTAATCTTGTGTAGGCTTGCTTTGCCCCTTAAAGACTTCATTCAACCAATGATATATTACTTTATCCGTAAATGTTTATTTGGCTTGAAGTTTTTGCAAAACTTCACCTTGAAATATTTTTTTTAACGCAATTTCTGCACTTCTTTTAAATAGTAAGCAGTTTCGAGTTTTTATTAAGATGTTAACTACAAGAAACATAGGGATTACCTGAGGTTCTTTTGTTTTCCTTAGAATATTCATCTTTACAATCCTTGTTGATGTTGCTTGATCCGCTCGTAACTAACAGAATTTTCAATCAGCTTTTTTAGTTTGTTTTATTTAGGTTTCTCTTAAAAGAAAAAACTAGGTCATTAACAATATCACAGAAGCTCTTAAAATTAAAAATAGCCTTTTGAATTGAACAAATACACAAAATGTTGAACTTGTATAGCTTATTCTACTTATAAAAGTAAAAGCCAAGAAAAAAAGTAGGCCAAACTTAATTTATTTCTGGCTCTCATGTAGATATGAAGTTCATCTTGTAAGTATTGTCATTTATTCTGGTAAAGCGTAACAAAGAGTAGAAAACATAACATTTACTATTTGAATCTTGATGCAGTTACTTCGGATTGAGGAGGAGCTCGGAGATCATGCAGTTTATGCTGGTGAAGATTGGAGGCAATAAGACGGATCAAGTTCTTCAGATTGGTCTAAGATATGATTTTCTTCCTTAAGTTTGATATGTGTGGTCGAAGTTCATCACTGTACCATATTCAACAACTGCTGATGTTCTATTGCCATAACTGCTCCTTCACCAGTTTGTCATTGGGCTTTGAGAGAATGTTTATCAGCATTACCAATCTATACGAGATAGTGCGGCCTGTTTATTTGTCTATTTGTTGTAGGGAGAGAAACTTATACATATCCAATGCGGATGGTAAAATTGATCTGGGCAACTGATATTGATAGTAGTTTTCCAATTCTGCGCATTGCTTATGTTCCAGTCACCATCTTTAACAGACCTGACCACCGATTGACTTAACAGTTATAAATTTACCTTTATCTCATTATATACTTTCTTGTTCCTTTATAACTTATACATTGTTACGATAATCAATACGGAGAACAATTTTGATTTTCTAACATTAATGTTTTATTCTTTTCCTCCCAATATTTGCTAGACATTTTATAATTTTCAATAGTAAGAGTCTGGTACATCTGTTTACCTTCATCACTGCAAGGAAGGTTCACTATTCTACATTTCAAATACTTTCTTTACTGTTCTGTAAGTATCTGTCTTTACCATATACACCTTTGCATTTTAACTCTGGCTGGCTAAGTGGAAGAGCACACTAATAAACCATAGCCTAACCTTTTTCAAAATCAATTAGAAATAACTGGACGTAATTTAGGATAGTTTGGTTTAAACAATCTAATTTGGTTTGCTTGAACTGTAGAAAGAGTTCAGTTAGCTGGAAGTATGTGTTTTTTAGTTTAGAAAAAGTTTTGATAGTTTTCTAATCTTTCTATCCTTACGTTCCCACATTTTTTGCTACAGCAAGTGAGAACAGAACACACAGCAGCCTTGACATCAAAGCTTTGTAGTCACACAATATGCTACCTCCATCAATCCTGCTCTGTAGCAAATCTGTTCGGATCATGCTTGTATTTTGAAAAATACGGAGTGATAATAGATCTATTCTCCGTTTTAAAAACTATAGCTCATTACCACAAAATGTGCAAAATAAATTGGAAGGGAAGAAAAACATAAACACATACAAAACAAATACTGAATTTCGAATTTTAGCTCAAACATATGTTTAAAATGTCTAAGAAATCCTTCAACCGAATCTAAAATCTCATCAGATAACAAATCCTGCAATCGAATTTAAAAGTCCCATCAGAGCACCTACTCTTGAGGTTTTATCTTCTCCTAGATCTCGTCCTGTTTAGTGTTCTTTGCTAGGATGCAAATAAAAGCGAGCATAACCAGTCTGGGCAATTTTGTACTCAACCACAGAAGGCTTATCTCTTAAGAAATTGATATCGACTGTTTCAGACAATGACTCTGCTCCCCTTGCAAAAGAATTTATCAACCTCAATGAAAATGTCACGCTCACAGTCTCATTCATCTCTATCACAATTGCTTCCTCCACCTGTATATGCATCACATAAACCCATCAGTCTGCAGTTTAAATTACTGAATTCTATCATACCCACATCAAAGAATCTAATGCAAATCCACATCAAAGAATCTAATGTAAATCCACATCAAAGAATCTAATGTAAATCTAAATCACTGAATTCTATCCATACCCACATCAAAGAATCTAATGTAAATCACTAGAAGCATGCATTCAACATATAAAAAGGCTATAACGATGGTTACCCTGTCGACATCAACATTATGCCTGCACACTACCATTGAAGTCCCAAGTTCCCCTTTGGTGATAAACTTGACCGTCTTCCCCTTCTCCTCAATAATCTTAATCGTAACTACAATTAATACGAAACACAACTCCATCAAATCTAATTGCAAAGTAAACCAGCAAGAATCACTAAAAAACATGAAAAAATAAAAGAAGCAAAATAATAACCATCGTCCCCACTATCAGCGAGTTCGCTGCAAATTGTTGAAAACACAAGAGAAGGCATCCTTAGACTAGCCAGGATCTCTGTCTCAATAATGGGATGGTGCATATGCAACGGATGCAGCTGTCGTGGGTTGTCTGTACTTATCTCTTTCATTATCGTAAACTCCGATATCTTGCCATGACCTGCAACACACCTATGTTTATAAAAGTATAAATTTTGAAGTGGAAGAGAATGAGAGATAAGAAACTCACATGGAGTCTCGATGAGGACTGTGACATCCTCTCGTCCGCGACAGTCTTGCATGGTGATGATTTCATCATCGGAGGTTACATGAAAGATCCGGGACATGCAGTGGAGGTCGAGGGCAATGGCGACTGTGTGGTCGCAGTGGTAATGGTCGAAAGCATCTCCGGGGAGGACGACGGCTACAGTTGCCCCTAATGAACGATTGGTGGCTTTCAGGGAGAAACCGGCGGGGGAGAAAACCAAGTTGGCTCCATCAGTTACCACTTTCTTTGTGATCTTTATCACCTTCTTCAGAATTGAACCTTGCACCACACAAGCTTCCACCATCTTTCTAATTTCTTTTTCTCTTTCGCTTTCTTTCTTGTTACTCTTTTCTATCTATCACCAGCTACCAACAAGCAACACAACACTGCCACAGAAAACGAATGCGAATGACAATGGTATGATTCCTTAATGACGGTTTTGTTCGTTTTTTAGTCCAACTTCGTTTTTTAGTTGGGTCCGTTGCCGCGGTTACTTCTTTTAAATTTTTTGACCTAATTGTATTTATTGTACTAATTATCATTCGATCCTAATAATTTTATTGACAATGATACTTAACTTTACATTTTTTTTCTACTTCAATCCTTTAATTTATTAATTTATGATATAGATTAATATGAATCATTGATTAATATATTAATATCTTTTTCTTTTAAAGAATTAATTATTCATATTAAATCACATAAAAAAATAAAAATAAAAGTCAACAAATAAAATTCAAAATATAAATTTTCTAATGTTATGCTTAGTTAACTCCACACTTACAATTATGTGATTTTATAAAATCAATAATACTTACCTGATCACATATTAACAATGCATGATATATATGTATATATAAAATTGATAAATTAAAAATTCATTTAAGATAGTTACCAAACAAAGGAAGTACTACCTTTAGTTATAGTGTACAAAGGATTAATATTTAATTAATGCATATCAATAACAATAATTAGAATATATAGTTAAGTTTGAAACAATATCCTAAATTTATATTTTGTTTTGGAAATATTTATAAAATTAAATAATTTAAGTGATGGACAATATTCAATCTTGAAAGATAAAGAATGAAGATGAGGAAAGGATGTCCTTGATAGTATATTTATTTTATTAATCTAAAGCCTAATTTATTGGCAATACATCACCACTTAAAGACAAATATTATTGTACAATTCGTTATGTAAAAAGTAATAACAAAATAAATAACCCCTTTGAAATAACTCCAAACTTAGTTGTTACCCCATTATAATTTATTTAACACGCCCTTCCTTAAATTCATAAATAAATATCAGTTTAAAAAATTACCTTTCAAACTAAGACTTAAAAATTTTAAATGCCGATGAATTTATTTGAGCGCTAAAACAAAGATATTTGAAAGAATTTAGATGTTTACTTCTTTCAATATATTAATAAAAAATAAGTTTACAACACTTATTATTGTGTCGATTTACAATACCCTTAAAAGAATTGTGGTGAGAGGTTAATTCTTATGGGAAGTTGAGGATTTAATCAAATAGTATTGGATAAATATAATTAAATATTGTATAGTTAGTTATTTTTGTTTCTTTGGAGCTTATTAATATAGCTTTTAGTTTCCCACAAACAAGATACATTCATGGAATATGCTGATAAAAAAAATTCATGGAATATCTGAAAAGTCTATCTCAATTAGTTTTTTTAAAGGTTATTGTGCTAAACTAATACTAAGGTGTTCTCTTCACTTGTAGTATGGTGAATCTTGAAGAACAATTTAAAAAAAATAAAATAAAATATTACATCTAAAATTTATATATTTAATTACGATTTAGACTCTTGATAAATTTGGAAACTTTCAGTTTAGTCCATATTAAAATTGTGTGCTATATTAAATTCTTAAAATTTTTAAAAACTTTTCAATTGAGTTTCCATTATTTTAGATTTTCTTTTTTACCTATTATGTCCACTATGACTATACTTAAATATCGTCATATAATACATTATTGCAAATTACCATAATAACTAAAATCTCTAAAGAATTCGTTGTTGTATTTACTTAAAATTATTCTTAAAGCTAATAAAAATTATAAATTTATAAAAATATAAAATTAGAAGAATTAAATTATAAATTTATAATTATGAAATATAAAACAAAATATATAATTATATAATTTTATGATTTTATAATTTCAAAATTTTATGATTTTATAGTTTTTAATTTCATTGTGTGTGCTATAATTCTTTTTTATGATAATGTAGATAAAAAAACGGAGGCTTTATAAATGTTTAGATTCAAAACGCTCATTATACTCTTTTCTTTCCTTTTATTTTTATTTTTTATATATAGGTTGGAATATTCCAAATATTTCTTTTAATATAATTCTTTTTCTATATATATATATAATTTATTTATGAAGAAAAATATGTATTTTGATTTTTTTTTTTATGCTAAGGGTCTTATATATTAGGCTTAATTAGACTTTTGGTCCCCTACTTTATATGCGAGGTTCATTTTGGTCCTCTTATTTTTTCGGGGTTCAATTTAGTCCCCTAGTTTGTGTAGGAGGTTCAATTCAGTCCTGTGTGTTAACAGCGTTAAAAAAATTAACAGCAGAGTGATTTGATGTGATACTGTGACAATTAAAAATGACGTGTCAAGTAGGAACATCAGATTATGTGGACAGTAGAGAACGAGAAATTAAAGGCAGTGGTAATTGGGTTTTGAATGAAATTAGGGTTGGGGTGTTTTGAACGAAATTAGGGTTCGTCGAAGAAAGAAATTTGGGTGCGAGAAAGAAATTGGGGATAACTGTTGAACAAATTAGGATTCGAGGAAGAAGCGAAAATCAATCAATATATAACGATTCGAGGAGGAAGGATTTGCGGTCTCCTTCGGTGCAGCATAGGTTCGTCGCTGTGTTTGTAGTGGCACGAAATCGAAGGTAAGTTTTGCATACCGCACAAGTTACAGGAGCAAGATGAAGAAGAATGGCCCCTAGACATCACTCAAAATTAAGAAAGCTTGCCAAATGAAGATGAATTCCAACAAAACGAAGAAGACGACTGAAATTAGGGCAAATGAACACTTCTATCTCCATAAATAACCTTCATTGCCACCTCATTACTCCACATTGATGACAAGGTATTTAGAACTTGCCACGTTCCTGTTCCTGTTCCAAACAGACACAGTGACACTATTCTGACGCCGTTTAACTAAAACTAACGGGAAGGACCATTTTAAACTGTTTTAACAAATTGAAGGACTAAATTGAACCCCAAAAAAATAAGAGGACCAAAATGAATTTCGCATATAAAATAGGGGACCAAAAGTCTAATTAAGCCTATATATTATGATAACATTAGAAACATTAGAGTGTGAAATAAGCACTACAATTGTGGGTTCTAAGAAAAACTTTCACCAAACTTATAGCTCACACAATTTAAAATATCTTGAATGAAAGCAGTGATATGGAGTTAGACTTAGCATCAGAGATTCACTACAACTCACTCTTTTCATCACCCCTTCCAATTTTTAAAAGATGAATTTATTAAACATTTAACGTCGATTCAAAATTAAGTTAAATTATAATATACGAAAGAAGGTTAATAAAATCATATTATAACCTATTCTATTATTTTATTTTTATCGGATTATTATTAAATAGCTCAGAAATATATAGTTTCATACTATTATATAATTATAAAAAATTGTATTGAGTTGTGAAGAGAAGATCCTAAAAGTGTGACAGGTGGTTCAAATGTGATGAAGATGGAGTTGTATCGAAGGAAAAGCTACAATTAATGCACTAAGGTCATTCACGAGATACATACCTTAAAGAAATTTTGGACCCCTTTTTAATATCATTGTTGACCTTCAAAAAAAACCAAACCAAATTTAATTGTGAATCTAGAGTTCCAAACCCACAACACCCACCCCAGAAATACCCAAAAAGAAATTGCACAAATATTTTTGGGTTAAATATGGTTTTGATTCCTCAATTTTCAATAAATTTTATAATTAGTTTATTTCGAAATTTTAAATCAATTTAATTTTTCATCTTTAAAAATATGTGAATTTAATTCTTTTAATCAAATTTTATTAAGTTTATTTGACATTTCAAGCACGTTTTATAATAGTATTTAACTTAACATTAAAGTAAAAATATGTCACACAATATAAATAACTCAAATACAATCATGAGATGCGTACGAAATATCGAATAAACCTAACAAAATTTGATTAAAATGACTAAATCCACATATTTCGAAAGATGAAAGACTAAATTGGTCCAAAATTTCAAAATAAATTAATTTCAAGATTCATTAAGTTAAGAGACAAAAACATATTTAACCTAATATTTTTTATAAATTAAAAAATATTAAATGTAAAATTAACCAAAACTATAAATAAATAATTTGTTCTTGACCTCTCAGGATCCCTCAAGAAAGCTAGCTGCCACAATTCACATAAAGTAGTTTGAAATGACACTTTTTTTCTAATACTTAAATTCTTTTATATATTTTTTTAAAATTATCATATTTTAATAATTTTGAAAAAAAAAATGCATAATTTTTCACAAATGAAGTGAGAAGGAAGAGAGAGGTTTGATCACATGAATCCCCACAGCATATATTAATATATTAACTGTCCACCTAAACACCCCAAACTAGAATAAACGAGTTCACTCACTGTTGTTCCATATGGACCGACTCAAACTTTGGGATAAAATAATTCCTTTTAATTTGGCTTTAGTACATGTTTTTAGCACCTCAATTACCTACGAGTTCTTAAAATGCATATCGGTATAGTAAAGAAAGATATATTTAAATTAGTGAAATATGATTTTATCTAACCTTGATTGAAATTTAAAATTAGTTTTTCATTAAAATAACTCAATTTAATTTTTTATCTTTAAAAATATGAATTTAGTCACTTTAACTAAATTTTGTTAAATTATTTTGCGTTTTAAATTCATGATAGACATTTGAATTGTTCATACCATTTGATACATATTCGTTCTGTTTCAATATTAGCTAAGAGTCAAGTTTGAAACATTGTTAAATAAACTTAGCAAAATTTTAGTTAAATAAATTTTAGATGACTAAGTGTGTGTTTAGTTTTGCGTCAATGTAGAATTGATTAGAATTGATTTTCTGACGCAGAATCAGTACGTGCTTGGTTTCTAAAATCATTTCAAAAATAAAAAAATTCATGTTGAATGAAAATCAACTAATTATTATTATTTTTGTGATGGAGAATTGATGTTGGAATAAATTCTCCAACCCTAATCCAACACCCTAAATGGGTCAAAGATTCTAAAAAATGACTACTTTCAACAATTTTTTTAAAAAAATCAAAAATATATTTAACTCTTTGAATTATTAATATCTTTGAGTTATTAAGAGTTAAATATGTTTTTGGTCCCTTGACTTTTAGTGAATTTTAGAATTAGTCCATTTCGAAACTTTGGACCAATTTAGTTATTCATCTTTCGAAATTGATGGATTTAGTCATTTTAATCAAATTTTATTAAGTTTATTTGACATTTCAAACGGGTTTCATAATAGTATTTGAGACATTAAAGAAAAAATATGTCAAATAGAATAAAAACTCAAATTCAATCCTGAAATGCGTACGAAACATCAAATAAACCTAACAAAATTTGATTAAAAGAACTAAATTCACATATTTCAAATGATGAATGACTAAATTGGTCTAAAGTTTCAAAATGGACTAATTTTTAAATTTACTGAAAAATATAAAAAATACATATTTAACCGGACAAAAAACATATTTAACCAATTATTAATATTTAACCTCTGTTTCAAGATTCCAACCATTACAAGCTTTATAAATATCACTACAGTCATCACATTTGAAAAAATTGAATCCGATCTTAAAAGAAACGAAAAAATTGAATAATAATTAGGGGTGGCAATGCGGGCTGGCCCGCCCCGCCCCGCACATTTTATGCGGGCCGCATACTCTGGCCCGCCCCGCATAAAGGTTGGCCCGCGGGCCCGCGGGCCGGCCCGCTTTTTTTTTTTTTATTTTTTTTT
>Ga0214543_1000412_pt1 | contig 70373 bp, 32 predicted proteins | sample CNSS2metaG_FD_160094 | JGI IMG/M metagenome (GOLD analysis project Ga0214543, IMG submission 160094) | Root nodule microbial communities from cowpea collected in UCLA plant growth center, Los Angeles, California, USA - CNSS2 | ecosystem: Host-associated > Plants > Roots > Nodule | place: USA... | reverse complement strand
TGTCTTTGCATACCCTACCTCATCCACACTTAGAATTTCTCCACGAAATTCCTCCATAATTCACATACAACAGATCCATATTCACCCAATCTCACTCAAAGCATACCAAGACAGTCAAAATAATCCATTTCAAATCAGTTAATGCAATGAAACACATCAAAACAGCAAACACATGAAATCTGGCAGTCAGCGCTCAGCCTCATATTCCAACGCTCAGCCTCAGCATTAAAATTTCGTTCCAGACCTACAGGGGTCCCAGCGCTGGGGCACTACTCGGTTGGCGCTCAGCCTCATTCTTCTCGCATTTTTCAACGCTAGGCACCGCTGGGTTAGCGCTCAGCGCTGATCCTCTCACATTTTTCAAGGCTCAGCCTTGCACCAGAAAACAACACATATTCTGGTTTTCGTTGGGAGATGTTTCACTTGATTTCATGACCCAAATTGGTACCTCCATGGCAGTGTTCTCTAGTTTCAAAATGGTTTTCAAGCAAAGTGAAATGATACCAATTAGAGCCATGATTCAAGTGTTCATTTTCCAATTCAACCTCAATTCACACAATGCAATCACAATTTCACTTATACCAAACATCAAACAATTCACATTCCATTACACTTCAAACAATTAATTCTAATTACACACAATTACATTCATTGTATCCTCTAATTAAATTCAATTATCAGCTTCCCTTACTTGACAAAGCGACTCTGCATACCCAAACCGCTCAAAGAACACCAAAACGCATCTAACTCCACAGAATGCTCTATCTACACATAGAAACATCATAAGAACGATCAGGACCTACCATTATGATCACTGATCTGCAAAGACTCATACTGATGATTAAAACGTCGCATGCAAGCGAAAGAGAGCTCGCATGCAACAGAAAAAGACTAAAAAAGAGCGGAAACTCAACTTACGCGAACAGAGAACTCTGGAGAAGTCAGAGAACTCTAGAGAAGTGGTTTCTAGAGAGATGATGTGTTTTAAAATAATGAAACTTGTTTATAACGATTCTATTTAAATTAAAATATTTTAATATTAAAATAATCGAGTCTCACTATTTTTAAACCACTATCACTTTTAAAATATCATTTTCTAGGATATTACACTATATATAGATATTATTAAATAAAATATTAAAATGATGTCAAAATTATTTTAATAAAATTTATAAGAATTATTTAGTTCATCATTTTAATGAAAATTCTGAGATTCTATTAAGTCATCATTATTAAACATTTAACAAATAATACTAAATATTTAGCTTTGTAAATTTCTAATTAACACATTTCATTCTCTATGAAAATGTGTTAAATTGAAAATTATATTACAGTTTATCATGAAACTCCGTGTGTTACATGAGAAACATCTCATGAGATGACATGATTTTCATGAAGTGCAAAGATGATATATAGTTTAATTTAAGGACAAATCATGATTTTTAAAAATAATTTAAAATATAAAAACATATTTAATCCATTGAAATGCACAAATTAAAAAAAAAATCTAGATTAACCCGGAGCTTGTGTTAAAGTTACGTAGCTAACCAGAGAAACAATGTTAGTTGGTGAAAAGTTGCTAACGGATTTAACTTCTTGCTGAAGTTCCATGAAGTTAACACACACAGCAATAAAAATCGTGTGTAGTAAGTAAGTAATATATTAAAGGATAGTGATAACATAAAGAGACATAAACCAAACCTATTGACTTCAAGGACACAGTACAAACAGAAAGATAGTTTGGTAACTTTGGAAGTGTTTGGAATTAGTACAACGTTAGGAATGTTAGTTGAAAGGATGGTTCTTGTTACAAACCATGCCATAAATATGGATCAATAAATTCTCTAGATCTAGGTTTTTATCACATTAAATAAAGAAAAAAAATAAAATTAAACCCATCAAGATTTCAAGCATCCCAATTTAATGGGAGAATAGTTGGATATATTCCAAGTAGTTCAAAAGAGTATTCATAAATCTACCAACCCCACATTTTCATCTATTTAACAACAACCATATCTATTATTTATTAACAAAATTGTTTTTAATATAATCTTTATAATACATTATTTGCTTTCACTAAAAATGAATAATTTTAAAATTGTAAATTTTTTAAGAAATCTCACTTTTGATCTAATTAATTTTACTCCTAATTTTATGAATTTTAATATTAAGGGTATGTATGATTTGTTACTTGTACTCCAACACGTGTATAGAGAAATATGAACCATACTTTATGGAATCATAGCTGACTACAACCCTAAAATTTTAATTATTTTCTATTTAAATTTCCATTAGATTTATTTATTTATTTATTATTATTATTATTCTTCATACATGGTTGGAAAGCAATATTTTGTTCTCTTTTTCTTCTAGCTTTTAAATTGGGACACGAGAGAGACTTTAAAACAAATTGAATATTTCCAATTCTAATAGATGCCTCATCCACTTTATACCATCATGAAAGCTGGCCAAAACCCTATCTATTTGCAAGCCTGGAATCTACAATAATATTATATCTTTCTATACATCTCTCTTTCCCAACAAACAAACTTCAAGATAATTAATGTGTGACCAATATATTCCTATACAACTTCATTCTTAGTTCTTAAATTATTTTAAATATATAGTCATATGATTATATCTAGATTTTAACTTTATATAAACATGATTAACCGGTAAAAATTTCGTATTAATTTGATTCAATTCAGTAAATAATATCAGTGACGAATAATATCAGTGACGGATCTTCAACAAATAAAAAAAAATAGAATTGACGTTAATAATTTGTGCCTAACTTTCTAACTTGTTGGCTTGAGGTTATGTTGTTTATGATTGGAGATAGAAGTATTAATGTGTGAGAAAGTGTGAAAGGATTTTGAGCCATGTGAGGCATATATGAAGAGTATAACCAATTAGAGGTCACATGCTTGGTCGAATATGGTTGATAAATTGGACCATGTAATATTGTGTTCAAATACCATATGAACCCTAAATCACTCTACCTGTCAAAATGGAACCATAAATACATAATATTTTTGTCCAAAAAATATATCCAAAATTTAGGCAAATGAACATGATTGGTGATCACACCAATTGAAAAAAAGGTTCCTCTCTTTTGAACTTCATTGGTTCTTCCCATGTGCTTTGTTTTGGTGTTGTTGGGAACATTTAGGGTCAACTTTTAATACTATGTGTGTGTGTGTTTTGCTACCTCACTCCACTTTTTTTGTTTTCTCCTTCACACATGCTCTTAGGTATACGAAAAACACTAGTCAATTGTTGTCGGTTTCATCAAGTCATTGTTATAATTATAATTTTCATGTTTTAAATATAATTAATTATACTTGTTTAAGTGATAATACAGAAAGTTGGACCTCCCAATATTTCAAAATTGGGAAAAACAATCTTTGCTTTTTCATTAAGACCAATCTTGTTAATACTTTCTTTACGAGAAAAATATAAGTTGATTATGTGAGAATTAAACATGAAATTTTTCGGTAAATGAATTAACATCACTAGTACGTAATATCTTTCTATTACGTCACTTCATTGAGATCGCATAATATAAATTTTTAAAAAATTGATATAAACTGTATAGAATAAGATGATTATAAAGAAAATGATTAAGATATGAAGAAAAAAATAGTATGGGTTTAATAAGAATGGGAAAAAATTAATTACAACTACATTAACCTGCATATAGATTATTTGTATTTTTTTTTAGCGTATACGACAACGTTTAGCAATCATATATCTGTTGGTTATTAGTTAATCATTTATTATTATTATTTTTAGAAAGAAGTGCAAGCAAATAAATTATGGATTACTTCACTGGCAACATTATAATCATTTAATACTTACTTTAAAAGTAATCAATCATATATTATATATATTATATCAATGTTTTCTTGGGTTAGTACTAATTGCATTTACAAGAAAGAGGATTAAGCACTAAATGAATTTGACAATTATGTGAAAATATGACTATTAATGACAAAACAAATAAATGAATAGATGGCAATGTAATCTGAGAAGTTTGCTTAATATTGGAAATATAACGATATAGCCATTGCATTTATCAACTCTTCCTAATCAATTGAAGTGATAGGTTGATAGAGACTATAAACGACGTGGTGGTTAAATCGATGTTATGTGCTTTCTTAATCATACGATACAACACATTCTTGAGATGCTCTCATTTTTTTCTTTCTTTATTTTTTCTTTCATGGAATCAAACAAATCCAAATGTCTTATGAGCTTATTTAGATTCCAACTACATAGCCTCAATTTACCTTTCTATAATGCATCATATATATTACGAGACACAAATATAAAATATTTAGAAAAATTAAGAGTCATATAGATATTAAAAACTCAAAAAAGTTATGATTGACTTAGTATTATACTTGTATTTTATTTCGAAGAAGATAAAAGTTAAATAAGATTGATTTTGTGTTCTGTGTAAGTAATGAGCCACAATATATAATAAAGGATTACGTAGTTTTTGTTTCATTTTTCGTGGGTTTTGTTTAGTTTGTTTCTATTTTTTCGAAATGTTTAAAATGGTTCTAATTTTTGTAATTTGTGGTCAATTTGATCCTTTTTGCAAACGCTGTTTAAATAGTTAATGGAAGTGAACAATAACTGCCACGTATCACTTTCTGTTTTTTTTTTTTTTTTTTTTTTTTTTTTTCTTGTTTTTTTTTTTTTTTTTTTTTTTTTTTTAAATGTTGTCCACGTGTCAAGTCAACATTGTGACACGTGGTAGTATCTCGTGACTTATGTTTAATTTGATCCTAATTTTCGTTAATTTTGTTTAATTTAGTCCTAATTTTCGTTATTTTTGTTCAATTCAGTTCCAAATTTGTCTCTATCCAAAATAACGAAATTTATTTTTTATATAAATGTTATATTGAAAATTTTATTTTTATTTTTATTAAAATTTATTTTAAATATTTCTTTCATTATTTTTATAACAAACCTAACTATATTTTTTTAGGGAAATTATTATATATGTTTTATTTTTGGTACATGTAAAAAATAGAGTTAAAGTTAGTTTAAAATTAGAGGAAAAATTCTTCATTGTTTTTAAAACTAGAAGGAAAATTCTTCATTATTTTTTAAATGATTTAGTACAACATTAATATATAAATTAAATTTGGTCAATTTGGAGAGGAGCAAAATTGGGACTGATTTGAATAAAATTAATGAAAATTGGAATTAAATTGAACAAAATTAACGAAAATTGGGACCAAATTGAACAAAATTAACGAAAATTGGGACCAAATTGAATATAAGCCACGAGATACTGCCATGTGTCACAATATGACTTGACACGTGGACAACATTTTTAAAATTAAAAAATTAAAAAATTTAAAAAATTTAAAAACCACAGAGTCACACGTGGCAGTTACTGTTCATTTATGTTAACAATTTAAATGGCGTATGCAAAAAGGACCAAATTGGCCACAAATTACAAAAATTATGACCATTTTGAACATTTCAAAAAAAAAAAATAAGGACCAAACGAAACAAAACTCACGAAAATTGGGAACAAAAAGGTATTTAAGCCTATAATATATTTGTAATTATTTTTGTTTATTAAAATGAATTATGTTAGTATTATCCTTTGCTGACCATTAAAGATACATTGTATTGATATTTTAATTTTTTTTAATATATTTTAAAATTTTAAAATTAATGACCATCAATATATTTTAAAGACATTGAGGAATAATATAAAAAAATTCAACAAAAAATCCAAATTTATCGAAATCCTCTACATACTAGGTATATAATTTTTTAATCTTTGGCGAGTTGAAGGTTGATGTTCTACAACTTCAGTACGATTTGGTTGAATGTGTATGTTACAATTTTATCTAAATAAACTTAAAAAATAACCTTTTTCCCTCCGAATTTATAAATATTACCTTTGTTCATATTATTACATTTTCTTTTAATTTTTATCATTCAAAACACAAAATAATTGTTGATGATAGCTTGATTTTATATAATGAAAATATATTTGTGTAGTATTATTTAAAAAAATGCATATACTATTTAACCTTAAATAAATTTAAGGTCATTAATATATTATTTATTTTAAGTACCCAATAAATTATTATTTTTAAATTGAGTATTTAGTAAATTATAAAATTTTGGTTTAGGCAGAAAAATATTTTTTTATATTTTATTTCTAATATTATAGTGTCACACTTACTGATTTCTATAATATTTTTAAATTTTTCTTGTAGTTGCTCAACTTATTTTTATCATAACAATATACACGTTTTCATAATTTTCTTAACGTGTACTATTACTACATCAGGCAACAAAAGGGACTTAATGTGTGACACATCATTTATTTGACACATAAAAGATAAAAATTGATACACAAAATAAAAGGAACTTAAATAATTTTTTTATTAAATATATTTAAATTAAAAAATTAGGTACAAGTAAAAATACATCATATCGTAGGAACTAAAATTTTAATTAAAAAATTTAGTTTAAAATTTTAATGTTACATACACTAATTATACTATTCATGTGTCCACTAAATTGAAACATATGTTTAGTAATTATTTTATTAGTTTACATATATAAATTTTATATCACTATCAAACTTTCACGTCTCAAAACATTCCAAAATCTATCAATTATTTATTGTCAAAAAAAATTTTTATTAACAAAAAATAGAAGAATACAAAATGGGAAAGCTTTTATTTATCTTCATTTATTGATTAATCTCTGTTTTACTTTTCCTAAACTAAACACAAATTTTATTTTTATCCGTTTTTTCTTATATTAGTGATCACATTTTCTATTTTCATCGATAGCTCTTTATGCTTATGTATGCACAAATGTTTTACCACACTTGGTCTTTCGAAAACTTTGCCTCAAAGCAAAAATGATTCATGTTTTTTTTCCACAATGATTTAATGTATCCATGGATTACATTGTTTTGCATGAATCGGTCCCAAACTTCCACTACCTACCTTTCTCTGTCATATTTTCAGGCATGGATGCTTGCAAAGAGTAAAGGTGGCTTCAAAGCCTCCACTCCACAATTCATAACTTTATTATAAAACTATCGATTTTCTATTATTTATATTAGGATATGCACAAAAGTTTTACTAATACTATGAATCATTTGATAGACATGGAGGAGTTGGAATTAAGATTTAGTTGTCATAGAACTTAACAACCAAAAGTGACAATTATGAATCCAAGGATCTTACTTCTATGAACATGGAAACTCTCTTTAGAAAGCTGAAAGAGAGTGAACTTTGTTGCAAGTGACATCAATTCTATCATGATGTAGGCTGGATGGTTTTAATCATAACTAAATTGTGGCACTTGATTTTCTATGCTCTTAAGTAGAAAGAGTTGCACATCGACTATCAATTATAACTTTTAATTTAGTATTAAGTGTTTGATCCAATAATTGGTATTAGAGTCAAGGTCACGAGTTTGAATCCTCACAAGACAATTATTGAGTGGGAGATTATTGCAGATGACATCAATTGTTTCCAACAAGACAATTGTTGAGGATGAAATCGTTGGAATTAATATCAAATGTTCATGATGTAAGCTAGGTGTGTTAAGTCATAATCGAATTGTGACGTTTGGTTGTTACGTTTTTAGGTAAAAAGATTTATATCTTGACTAATAACGATAGGTTTTGGCCTAATTGTAATTATTCAATTCAAGAAACTTGAGCTGATAATATTGAAGGACCAAGGAGACTATGTGACAAAGAAAGAGGATTTTTCCCTTTCTCTTTTCTTTTTCCTTTCCTCTTTCTCTTCCTTTTTCTATATCCCTTTTCTCAAACTTTCTATTAAAATATTCTTTTAAGTTTCTAATTTCATCTCTTAGATTCAACTCTTCATCATCCCTATAGCTTCCATGCACATCAGAATGTCTAGAAGGAGAATGATCACTCATTTTTATCAAAATGATTTTCTCAAGGTTTTGGAAGGTTTTCAAAAAAATGGAGTAACTAAAATTTTCATAAAAAGGTTTTCAAGTGTGCGTGTGTGTGTGTTCGCACATGTATCTCTATTTCGACCAAACAAACATCTTCCATTAAAGGAAAGACTTAAAGTAAACAACGTAAACTTAACAAAAATTTAAGCTAGAGGCATGTCCAATGTGAAAATCCAAGTATCACTGTTGAGCTTCCGGATTAAGACTACTTCCAAGACAAATACTTCCATTGCACTCTTTACTTTAAGAGATAAGATTGTACCAACAACATTTTCTTAATACATATAAGAAAAGAAAGAGAATTATGCAAAAAAACAAGGAAATACAACTTACAACGACAATTCTTCAAAAAAACAAGTAAGAACACAAACACATATTAGCAACGGATTTTAGTGACGAGAAATTTTGTTTCAGAGGAAATTTTTGGTTATTAATGTGCTCTCCACATGTTTCATGGATTTCTATGCATGTTTCGGTCAAGCTTTCAAATTATCTTTCCTAATAAGTCTTTGCACTTTTTTATAAGTCTTCCCTTGTCTCTTATGACCACAAAAAGAATTAGTTTCAACCGTTCTCCAACAACACCTGAAATATTATCTTAGAAAGAGGTCAATTCTCAAGACATAATGAAAGAGTTAAGCATTTTTAATCAACTTAAGAGCAAGAAGAATAAAATTAAGAAAAGCTCAACCGAAATTGAAATACTTTCAAATGATAAGAAAGAATGATAAAACTAAATAAATTAAAAAAGAATGACAAAAAAATCTCACACAAAAAGAATTAATTTTTTAATTTTCAAAAGAATTATCTAAAAACCTTGACAAAAACACTTTCGAAAAAAAAAACAAGAAAGTAATTTATTTTATAAAAATAGTAATATATTCAAACCAAAATATTATCATGCTATTCCATGGTCTATTGTATCTTTTATCTCGTACCCTAAAAAAATTACTTTCTACTTTTTACTTTTTACTTTGTGTGTTTAAACAAAGGTGTTGTTCATTATAATAAATCCTCATAAGTGTTTGGGTTATATTTAATATATATATATATATATATATATATATATATATATATATATTTACCCCTATAAAAAATTGACTAACTCTTCCCACCATAGTTGGAAGCAATTGGTTGACATTATCATAGTATGCGTTGAAAACATTGAGATAGTGGGTTGGAGCCCAATTGGAGTGAGTATGAAATCACAAGTTGAAAACATGCAAATTGGATTTATTTAGGGTAACACAAATAATTAGAATCATCATTTTTTTCATACTATTTTATTATATCCTTTTTATTTATACTTATTTTAAGAACAGTGATAAAACTTTTACCTTAAACGTAGTCAATTTTAAATGATGGATAACAACAATATTTGAGTGTAAAGTATATAACTGAAAAAGCTTATAAAAATTATCTATCCAAATAATAAAACAGTTTAATTTATGCACTAAGATCAATCAATTACAAATTTTCATGTATATTGTTAAAATTTAAATTGTAATATTGATTCGCAATTTTGGTTCTCCAATTTCCTTATAATTTTAGTCCCATATTTTAAGAAAATTGTAAATTGAGTCCCGTCTTCAATCTTGCATAAAATTTATTTATTTTATTTTGATTTAGCTGAATCTCGGACCTATATTATTTAAAGTGCCGTTAACAAATAATTTAGTCAAATAAAAAATATATAAAAGAGATTAAGTTATACAAAATTAAATATCATACTAAAATTGCAAATGTTTTAAAATTCGATAACTAACATCATGAAAAAAAAAAAAACCAAAACCATGGATCAAATATTAAATGGAGACAGAAATTGCAGTGTAGCCAATTTTTAAAATAGTTGTTATTATACTAAATTATTAAACGATATCGAAAATTTTATGAAAGTCGTCATGAACATAAATCTTAGAGCAATTATTATAGAAATCAAAAATGTCATTATCCATAGGGGTTTATGATTACTCGACAGTCCAAAAAAATAAAAATGAAGCTATACTAATAATATAGTTAAATTAAATTGATAATAATAAAATGAAGAAGCACATTTTTTATATTATAGTTAAATATGTTTTTGATTCCTTAACTTTCAGTGAATTTTGGAATTAGTCCATTTCAAAATTTTGGACCAATTTAGTACTTCATCTCTCAAAATGCATAGATTTAGTCATTTTAATCAAATTTTTTTAAGTTCATTTGACATTTCAAGTGCGTTTATAACAGTATTTGACTTAATATTAAAGCAAAATGTGTCAAACAGTATAAACAACTTAAATACAATCCTGAAATGTGTACGAAACATCAAATAAACTTATTAAAAATTGATTAAAAGAACTAAATTCATGTATTTCGAAAGATGAATGACTAAATTGGTCCAAAATTTTGAAATGAACTAGTTCCAAAATTTACTAAAAGTTAAGGAATCAAAAACATATTTAACCCTTTATATTATAACTTACAAATGTTATTGATATTATTATTTTTGTGAAAAGAAATAGAGAATATTTGATGTTATGCATGAGTGTTGATAAAACAATGATTTTGTCCCTTTACTTGTATAAATAAAATGATTTGTGTTTAACTTCTGAACTGAAAAAGTCAAAAGGTCATAACTAACCCATGCGAGGCATCAACATTGGTCCACCTAATCAAAGGTCCTCTTTGCTTGCATTCCATCATAATAATGTTTTTTTTTTTTCTTTCTTTTTGATTAGATGAAGATGATAGCGTGAGGACAAAAAAAAGTGAAAATTACGTGAAAAAGAATGTTAGCCATAGCCTCATAGGCATGGAGCTTTTGCAATCATCACACTCACATTGCTTCTTTCTTGCATGGCAAGAGGGAACACAATAGTGCTCCCAAAACCTAATTTCTTTAGCCTTCCAATCATTAACCCATTGCTTTAATTAAATTATAGTTTTTCAAATTGTGGATTTGAGTTGAGTTTCCTAAAATCACGTGATATAAGTTGTTTATTGAAGTGGAAATATAAATATTTAGATATACAATTCACTTTGTATTTATATATTTTTTTATTCCATATTTTTTAAATTAATCTTTTCTGTTTAATTGACATTAATATTATTAAGAAGTATTATGGATTAAAATTTAGTTATTTTTTTACTTTTTAACCCTTAATATATATATTCATTCCATTCAGTCAAGAAATGTAGAGGAGGTGGATGGAGAAAAAAATTGAAAGAAAAATAAATAGTCTCTAAGTGAACCATATGATATTTCCAAATGACGTATAAAAGACTAAATAGATTTTATTTAACAAATATTAAGGCTCGTAAAAAAAATTATAGAAACAAAGTGAATCATAAACCTAAATTTATTAATGAAATTACTAATTAAATTATATTTTATTATAATGAAAGAAAACTACAGTCTTAACACTACAACTTTAACTGTTTTAGTTTTTTCAACTCTATTAATCAATGGTTAATATCTATGATGCACAGATATGATACGTGTATCGATACGATACGTATCCGATACGTCGATACATTTATTTTGAAAATAATAGGATACAATATGTGATAGATACGTTGTATATAAATATTGAAAAATGCACAACAATTGTTAAAAACATAATAAATATATGATTGTTATTGTGCGAATCCAAATTAAAACTTTGATAACTAATGTTAGTGACAAATTTAAAAACCAATTTATAATAGAAAATACTTTAGTTATCAATTTATAGATCAATTATAATTTTTTGAACTATTTTAGTTACCAATGATGTTTAGTTTATAAATTTGTACCTAAATTGGTTATTACAGTGACTAATTATTTTTTGTCACTAAAATTGTTCATTATTCAAATATTTCCTTGTAGTCTATTACGACTTCATGAATTAGATACTTCATTGACAAATATTGATAAAGTATCATAAAATATCGGATACATATACGTGTCGGACATAAATACGTAAGCCAAATTGAAGAATCGGTACATCATAAGTTAATATAGCTAAGCTCATGTTAAGTCTCTAGTCACATGTGTTTAAAAAAACTAACATTAATATATATGCAATTAAAAATAGGAATTTTAAATTTATTAAAATAATAATAATAATATGAATTGCATATAAATATTACTTTTTTATTTAATAAAGTCATATACGGCAGAATTAATAAAAACCAAATATATATTTAATTACCTCAATCATTGTTGGAGGTCAAATAAGATTAGCGAAATTAAATTTTTTTTATTAAAAATTTTTTTTTTTTTTTTTACTTATTATACTAAAAGTAAATATGTCAATACTTGATATATTAAACTGATTATTTATCTTATAATATATCTAAGTGAATGAAAATTTATCGTATGATATTTTTTTAAATTAGGTTTGAAATGAGTTTTAAGTTTAACTTAAAACCACAAAATCCAAAATCGGTTTGGAATGTTTAAGTTGAGGTGTTTGTACACTCTAAATATAGAGACTCTAAGTACTATGAGATTTAAGCCTAACTTAAGTCCCACAACCTGGCTTGTAAGGTAAGAATTGCACCCACATATATATATTGTGAATTAGTCTTATTTCTAGTCGACGTGGGACTTCCAACAAGTTAAATTAAAATTTAATTTCTAAACATATATTTGAATCCATCTTGAATATATTATGTCATCCATTCTTCAAATTTTTTGTTACTAAAAACAAAATGTTTAGTACGCGAGATAAGCAATTTATTGAAAATCTCACGTGAACTATATAAATAATCGAATTACAATATCTGTAAATTTCATTTTATTTTATAATAGTTAAATTTAATGTTCAGTCTCAAATATTTTCTATCGAGATTTCAATAACCTCTATTTTATATAACTTTTTTTTTTCAATTTTTAAAGAATATATGTTTATGAAGCTTGCATTAAAATAATACTATTGATGATAAGAATTTTTATTTGTAACTTTGAAAATATTCTAATGATGCCTACATATTAGAAAATAACTATTTATGTGAATATTTTACATTATCATCTCATAAGGTATATCTAGTGAAGAAGAAAAGAATATAGTGAGCTTACATAGAAATAATATATTGCAATTATAATTGGGTTTTGAAGCGATACTACGCCGTGTTGTACATTTAACAGATTTAACAGATGATTGTTGAAGAAAATATTGCACTTTCAGAAAAGAAAAAAAAGTCACACTTTTACGCTGTAATTTAATTTTAAATTATGATATGACATTTTTTTTATTATTATTCCTTTCATTTCATTTTATTATCTTTGTTTAATTTTTTGTAGATGCATGAAGTTGGCTCCCACTTAACTTATATTAGTGAATGTTGAGCAATATTATTTCATATATTATTCTTCTAACAATGGGAACTCTATAACTTATTTCATTTCCAAGAATCACATGTAGAAGTACTTTATTTGAAGACGAAGAACACACAACACAAATATTATTTTTTTTTTCAGAAAAACAAAAAAAAAAGACAGAAAAAGAAATTCAAAAAAAAAATATTATTCTGAATACCAAAATGATAGATCCTTTCAGAAAATATGATGATCTTTTCTAAATTTGAATAATTTCTGTAAAATAAAAAAAATATTTACAATGTTCTGATTCCCAAGTTCGTTAAGTAAGCTCATTGTCAATGATCATACATCCAAGATATTGTCTATTTTGGAGTATCGAATTTTGTCTTTAAAAAGAGCCTTATAGAATGAAAGGGTGAATGAGTATTTAAACTGTCTTAGACCTCAACCTCTAAACGATATGAAATTATTAGATTGAGTGAATGATGAAATAATGTATATTAGTCTGAATATTTATTTGAGACAATATTAAAGTAAATAGCAATTAATTTAAAAAAAAATATCACAACAAAAAACTTAAAAGGACACATAAAGTGAAAAACTATGAAAGTAATTATTAAATTTCTATACATAGTGAGAGATTATTTTGCATTAGTTATCGGTATATGCAAATCAAAATTCATTATATTAAACACATTATATTCAACACACCTTAGCATGGTGATAGGTCCAAAACAAATCTCCTTAGTATAAGGTGGGGATGTAAATTGTTTTCATTTATAACATGTACATGGAATCTCCAACATGCATATACATATACATCTTTTGTATAAGGCTAAATATTTGTAAGTACTCAAATAACGATTTAACCCTAATGACACAATTTAAAAAAAGGTGAAATGAAAAAGAAATGGATATTATATATATGGATAATTTAACATGAAAGACATTTGAAATTGAAGATTATAATAAGTTGATATTGTAAATATATGGTGGAATTAAATAGCACTCTGACACTTGATAGTTTGCAATAAGTGGCATAACATAAGCAATGTTGTATTTATATAGTTTCTGGGTAGTTCTTCAAATGGAATCAGAAGTAGTTGGTGTTTGTTCTTCTCGTGAACCAAAAAATGGGTATTAATAAATTCACTAGTTTTCGATGAAAAATATGAAGTGTACGTAATACGTATAAATATTTAATATCATTCCCCAAACTTATGTCCGTGAATAATGCAGCACAAAAATAAAATTAAAATTAAATGGAAGAGAGAGCAAGAACACACGTGAATCTAATTAAATTTTTTATACACAAAAGAATAAGCAGAAACAATTAATCATATGCTTGTATACGATTATGTTTTAAAAACAAAATGAGACATATAAAAAGTTATCTTGTTATATGATGTTGCTAAATGAGATCTATACCATAGAAGATAAATTATCAACAAGATATTATTAACAAATGTTAATATCTAAATTTGAACTTAAGACTAATATTTTTAAAATCGTCAAAAATTATAAATGTTATTCATTCAATGAATAACCTTTTATAGAATTAGTGTGTGATTATTATATACACATCAACATTATATGTTGTGTTAAATATGTTTCTTTTTTTTAGTGAAAATTAAAATTAGTTTTTCTTCAAAATATAACTCAATCTAATCCATCAACTTTAGAAATGTTTGCATTTAGTCTTTTTAACAAATTTTTGTTAAGTTTATTTGATGTTTCAAACGCATTTCAAATGTGTTTTTCAGGTAACATTAAAACAAAAATGTATCAAACAGTGTAAATAATTCAAATATTATTATAAAATATATTTGAAACGTAAAACTTAACAAAATCTTGTTAAAATGACTAAATCTACACATTTATAAAGTTGTGAGACTAAATTAAATCAAAATTTTGATGATGGACTAATGCTAATTTTCATTAAAAGTTAAGAAACCAAAACTATATTTAACCATCATCTTTATATATATATATATATATATATATATATATATATATATATATATATATATATATATATAGTTAGTCTACCTCATTTTTTATCTCCTATTATAATGGTGTAACACTATAATATATTAGTGCCGTAGGGAGGTTTGGAGAGTTTATACTATTCCTTTTTTTTTGTATATATTATTTAGTTATGCAGAAAATAAATATATTATTAATATGTAAAAAAACGATAGTTAACATCGAATTCTCTGAAATAGGTTTGAAATATTAATTAATAAACATAATATTAGTTAAACTTTCAAAAAATTGATTTCACATCGAGAATTTGATTGAGACAACAATCGATTATAAACTGAAAGAACTTCAGAGATAACTTTTGCATTCTACAAAATTGTGTATACCACTAAATTCTCTAATCTATATATTCAAACATAAACACATAATTTCAAAATCATGAATTTTGCCAATACCAATATAAAGAGTTTCTGAAGTTTAATAAAGTGCCAAATAAAAAATAAAGGGTTTTTAATTAAACTTATGTAAGTAATACGCAAAATGTGAAAAGTAAGAACAGAAAAAGCACATAGTTTGACTGATATAGCAATTAAGAATTGAATGTATTAAAATACATTAATTAACGTTGTACTTGAAATCTGTACACTGTGTCACATGCACCAATAGATGCATTCACATGTTGCCCATTATGCCATTATAATCTTTCTTTCTTATTTTGGTTTAGGGTTTGACTCAGTTTCTCACACAGTAGTCTTTCAGAGAATCCTAATTTGCAACAAGAAAAGGAAAATTAGGGCAAATGAGCAGCAACATGTGGCATGGATTGAGGAATGATTTGTTTGTCAAAAGTAGTTTGGTGTGGGAATTGGTTGGAGATTGCTGTCTATTTCTTTTCTTTTTTCTAAACATTATAAAAAGTGAAAAACTTTTTTAATAATGTCTTTCACACTAAACAAAATCTCAAAAGATATCTATGTGTCAAAAAACTTATCCATACAATTTTTGTTTTCCTTGTGTTGTAACAATTATATATATAATTAAATACCATGGAAATCGAGGACATTAATTAATGATTAATTAATTTTACCTACACAAAAATCAAAAAATATTTTAAATAATACTTATTTTTAAAGTCAAATAATCATTTTATAAATTTTGTGTTAAATTGTTAATATTGGATCGAGCGCTTACTACTATGCCAAAAGCTAGAGTTTCTAGTCAATGCGTAACTCTTTTTACTTAAGAGTGTAACAGTACCTAAACGTCATGATTCAATTATGACTCGATCCACTTCCGCGACGGACAATTGATGTTACATGCAACAGTTAATTCAAACATATAATTGATTTATACTTTGTGTAGATAATATATTTAAAAAAACACACATTTTTTATGTTCTTCTATAATTATTAACACATTAATGATAACAAATGTTTAATTAATTCGGATCTCGCTGGATAAGATGAATGAAAATTGCAAAACCTTTTTTCTTTTGTGGAAATTTAAAATTTGATACTTCTAAATAAGTAAATTAGAACAATCGTGCCAATTGAATTATACACACTTGATTGAATATATATTGTACTACATAGAAAAAAGTATTAAATGATTATTTGTTTTCTAATTAATGAATATTTTTTCAATGCTAAAGTATTCAGATATAATGTAAAATAAGAAAATTGAAACAATAATTTTGTTGATGATTGTGAAAATGACTAGAAAGAAAATATTTTTTTAATAATACTATAGTATATAAGTCGAGTAGTTTTGGCCATGTGGCCCATGCTCATAGTTTTGAAAGTTAAGTGAACAAAGCATTGAAAACTGAAACACTCTTGTATATAAGACTTAGGTTAAAGTCAAATTTCCTCATTTTGCCAAAAGAAAATAGAAAGTGAAAGATCACAAGTCAAACTCAACTCTTGTGTTGTGTTATAGAACAATGACAAGGTAGTGACATTGGAAAAAAAATATAAAAAATAATAATAATTATTATTATTTAGTTTGCTCCTTACATATTTTGATTTGAGAAATATTATTTGTACAACTATTCATACAATATATATCTTTGTTATCTTTATCTATCATTATGATATATAATAATCATGTGAAAGAAAGAGATAAACAAAAAAATTTGTGAATTTTCTCTTTGAACTAACTAATAATAAGGAAATGTGTCTTAATTTATATCTCAATAGATAATTAAGATAAGTGATGTAAGCATCCAATGTATTTGTCTAAAATTCTACTTGAATAAGCCGTATTTATTAATAAAATATCATCTTTTATGTAATATTAATATGAAATGGTCATTAATTCTTTTTATATGACTAATGTTTATAGGATAGTTTAGTGCATTGTGTTTAATGAAGTTATTCTTCTTAATTATACTTTTTTATTTACAAAACTTGAGCACGATATTTTATTAGATTACCATAGAATTTATAATTAGATTTCTTAAGCAATGGACATTAAGTACAATTACTTTAAAACTATTTATACTTTATTTGATGAGAAAAATTAAAGACCTATCAATTGAAATCAATGTTTTAAGATGATAACTTCTTGAGTCTGAATTCTCCATTGATTTTTTTTGTTCTTTTCATATCTGTGAATCTTTAAAATACATTAATGTTTTTTGAAAGCACAATAAAAAAACAGCACCAAAAGAAATAATCTAAATTTCAATTCCTTACTAAATTTCATGAAAATTTATTATTTCTATTTATGATAAAATAAGTTACTAATATGTGATAATGGCTTTAGCATAATTAATACCTCGACATATTTTACCAATACATGATTCAAAAAATTTATTAAAAAAAAAGTATTTAAATGCTAATTGATTTTAAAAGAAAATTAACATGAAATTAAACCATATAGTTTCATTTCCACACTTAAGTATTAAATAACTTAACTCCCAAATAGTCAATAATTATAACTCAAACGCGTTCATCTTGCCAAAAATAGACAGTCTAATTCCTTGGCCAACACATGAAATACATGCATATACATATTTTTTAAAAAGAAAAATTCTTTTATCTTCTTAACTTTAAATAAGTAATTAATAAATAAAAAAATGTGTATACATAAAAAAAAAATCCTGTTATAGATTATATTATTTGAATATATCAATTAAGGTTAATTTTAGATGCATAACATAACTTAAACACTCAACAGTTAGTTTTCTTAAATGAAAAAGTTAATAATTATTCCTGAGAAAGAGATGTAACACATAAAAATTAGAGTGATTAAAAAAGTTTGATAGAGGAAAATTGAATAGAAAAATGTAATAAAAAAAATTGACAACCGACACCTAAAATTTGAATGTGTTGGGTAATTGAGTAGGTTGAATTGTATTTGATGATAACAACTTCATCTATCTACTCGAATATGTTAGAATTATAAGTTTGAAGTTCTCATAACCTACCCCACCCAAAACAAATGCTAACATATAACTGCAATGTCAAGTTTCTATCAAGAGAATAAACTATTTTTTTTTCCAATTTCTAATTTTTCATATATTATATAAAACTGTAGAAAAATAAATAAAAAATAAAAAATAAAAAAGTGTAACTTTATTGGTAAGGGTTGAATGGTGATGGAATAATAGTCGTCAAACTCATTAATCTTCAAAAGAAAGTCACTGCCCGTGATTAGCGCGCATCTTCAACGTACGTTTCCGCGGAATCAATCTCGCCACATCAAAAATTAACTAACCAATAAAAAATAAATCAAATTCACCAATACTCTTTTTCTTCCTTTTTCCAATTAATATAAACTATTCCAAGTATTTAGGCTTTTTTTTTTTTCTACTTCATGAATACTACATTGGTATAATTTTAGTTTATCAAATTTTGAATTTATTTAAGAAACCAAGTTTCAATCTTTGGTTATACTAATAAAGATAAACATCATCTTATTAAATCGATTTTACAAAGACTGAATTAGATTTAAAATATTTTATCCTAATATAACATTAGGGTCACCAAAATTTTTCTTAATCAAAATTTGGACATGAATGAAAAAAAGTTAAATTATAACTTATAAATGAAAACAAACATTTGTATGATTGAGTTAAACTTAAACCTTCTATCTTAATATTAATATAACATTATCGAGCTTAATTATCATTTATAATATTTTATCTACTTTACAATTTCATATATCTAATTACTTTTTTTTTCTTTAGAAAATATCTCTAAAAATTAAAGGAAAAAATATATATACATATGATAATCCTTGAAACCCATTTCTAAGCTATATATGATCTATTTTAAAAACTAACTTTATCATCATGTCTTTAGAAAAATATATATTTTTTAATAAAGAGAGATGTATATAAATAACTTTTAATCACAATTATTAAGGAATATAAAACTTTGATTTACTGGAAGGGAGTCTCTTAGATGATCTTAATATTGATTTTAAGAATCTAAATCACAATGGTTTGATTTTTAATCTTTAGTTGAGATTGGTAAACGTGTTTGATGGGGAGACTAAATTCCATTAAAATAATACTTTATAAATCTAATTAAATAAAAAAAATTATTAGAAACTTTTGGTTGTTGTTTATAGTTGTCGTTATTGTTACGCGTTGTGAGTGCATTTTGGGCGTGAAATCAGCAGTAAAATGTGAGATTGGAGTTTTGTTTTGTGTAATCGTAGGGTCGAAACTCCCCCGGGATATCATCCTGTGTCTCTGCCCCCACCCATTCCTCCCGTGGTCCCCACTTTCTCTACCCACCACCCTTAATTTATTGCACATATTCTCTCTTCACTTCCTACTATTATGCAATTTACATTACAATAATTCCACATCTCACTTCCATACTTTCCTTCTATGCAACCATACCATACACCATACATCTTAACTATAAATTTCAAATTAACCCTTTTAAAACAAAGTTAAATATGCCTGGAAATCGCAATTAATTCCTCTTCCAAGTTTCGGACAAATTTTATTTATTTATTTAAAAATACACAGATTTAATCTTTTTAAATAAATTTTATTAACTTTATTGATGTTTCAAATGTATTTTTTAGTTAACATTGAAACAGAAATTTGTCAAACAATGTAAATAACTCAAATGAGATCATGAAACACGTTCGAAACGTTAAATAAATTTATCAAAATTTGATTAAAAAGATTAAATTCATAAATTTTTAAAATTGAGAGACTAAATTGAATCAAAATTTTGAATATGAACTAATTCTAATTTTCTCCATGAATGAAAAGATAAAACATATTTAACCATTTAAAATATATTAAAAAAAATTAATATACTAATATCAGTGTATTTTTAATATTCAGCCTAAGATAATAAAAAAAATCAGTAAAAAATCTACTCTCAACTATAATTTTTTATTTTTGTGACATTTAAACAGGAATTTTCCTTATATTTTTGGATTTGACTCCTTTCAAACTTTTATTATTATTTCGGATTTTAAAGAAAAAAAAAATGAGAGAATGCTTTATATATGAACTAGATAAATGGGGATTTTTTCTTTATAGACTCCTTCAATAATAAATAGTATGTGATGAGTTTGTTAATTTTTATAACTAGATAAGTGGGGTTAAATTAAAAATTAAGATCAGAATTACTAGGTTAGGGTGTCTAATTATAATAATCTTTGACCATTAATTGGTTTAACTATGCTAACTTGAAGCATAATCAATTGAATTGTGATGTAAGAAAATTGAATTCCTTCAATGATACATGAAAACAACATTAATTGCGCCCCGTCAAAATCAACCTTCTTATAAGAGAAGTAAAAACAAAACCTATCAAAATATATATTTATACAATTGCGTCATTGCGAGGTATTTCAGCATTTCAGATAACCTTCTTTTTGTTTATTTAATCATTTACGTGTAGTGTCTCTATAGAAGAAAAAAAAAAAAGAGGGGAAAATTAAAATGGAACAAAATCGTGTGAAGGAAAATGAAATTTAAACTATATAAAATTAAAGAGTAGAGTATTACTTTATTTCTTAAAATTGAAATAGTATGAAAGTAGTTTAAAAAGTTAATTCCACGTAGGCATAAAAACGGTTATAACAGAAAATCGATATAAAAGATATAGAAGTTAGTGTGATGATTAAATATTTTTTTATATCGATTGAACTTATCATGTACATGAAATAAGATACTCACACCTTTTTTTTTCTAATTTTTCACTTTTTTATTTTATTGTTTCCCTCCTCCTTTATGACATCACTAACCATTTGTCATCCATCATTAAATCACTATTAGAATTTTTATTATTTTGTGAGATTTTTCTATAAATTTATTATAAAATTTTCCAAGTAAATATTTTTTTTTTGCTATTTTTTTTACAAATTTTAATTGACGGATAACTTTTTCATACTATAAAATTATAAAATTCGCAAGTATTTCTTACAAAATTTTTTACAAAGAACATTTTGTGCAAAATAATTTTCAAACAAATTGATAGTAAATTCTTACAAACCATTATTTATAAAATTTATAAGTATTTTCTAAAAAACTTGACAGAAAATATATGTTTTTTTAGTAGTGAACCATTCGTTTTTCTGTTATAAGTTAGAAATTAAATTAAATTTTCATTATAGTTTATAATATATAGAGAGAGAGATATATAGATAGATAGATTAGTCTAATTTTATTATAATAGTTAGAGATGAAATTTTAAGTTGAAGAATTGAAATCTTGTTAATAAACAAAGCAATTTAGAAATATAAAGAGTAAATTTACTCTTAACTCTTTTTATTGTATACCATTGGATTGCTATCTAACTATAGAAATGAGTATTTTTTTAAACAAGATTTGCAAAACAATTGTTGATCTTGAATGTGTCAAAACAAAAATATTGTCTAATTGTACAATAAGAAAAATTCTTATGAACAAAAGAAAAAATTTAATATACAATTCAACTCTCATTTCTTATATATTTGACTTGATGAAAATTCAAGTATTAAAGATAAGAGTTTCATATCGGATAGAAATGAGTCATAAAGACCTAAAAATTAAATGTCTCAAGGTTGTTCCTTTATATCTAAAGTATGTACAAATTTCATACCAATTTTTTAATTTGGTACCGTTTCATATCTAAAGTAATTTCTTTTCTTTTATGATTGGTATGTATAAGTTATTTGCATTATTGTGAGATTTGAGTTGAATAACTTAATATCTATTAATATAAGTCTACAATGATATGTTTTATTTGTTATTAGGTTTCCCGAAGTAAGTTGTGACTTTTCCAACTTTGGTTGATTTTTTGATATGTTTATTAAAGGAACTTCATGGTAGAGGTAAAGAGAGCTGATAAATCTAATTCATTTAGGTTGATTTGGAAATTTATGTGATGTTGGATTCTTGAATGGAATTGAGTGTTAAGATGATTTGAGACTAAGGTTTAGGAAATTAAAAGTTATTGACATTGGGGATTTGTATTATTTTGAATTGTTGTTAATCAAATTATTTCGTTGAAGTAGTTGTATTTGGAGTTTTTATACATGATATAATGAATTCTATAGTTAATTCGAATTAAAATTATAGAGTAGGAAGAATGATTTCTATGTTAAATTGCTTGAGTTATGGTTTTATTATGTGATTTTGATGTTTGAGATAGTCATGTTGACATGATGCTAAAAATAGATTAAAAATATATGTTTAATGGGCTTTTTAGTTTCAATATTTACCATATTTATTCAATGCTAAAAATAGATCAAAAATAAATATAATATGATTTAAAGTATTATTTTAATATTATATTATGATTGTGTTTTGGGATTGCACCCATTTGCAAAATTAAGATCAAATTATATTCAATATTTTTTATCAATATTCATTGAAAAGGTAAGGCTTAAGTTAGTTAGTCTATAATTAGGTTAAATTCATATCACATTTATGTCATATTTTGAATTATACCAATATTTTATGAGTATTGTTTTGGTACACTTACACTTAATAAGTCTTACATCATTTAAGAGTTAAGATTAAGCGTAATTTGAATATTTTTACATTTCTCCATCCTTCGATATACCTTTTAAATTTCACACTTCAAAACAGACAATATCTCAAAAACTTCAACATAAGAAAGACTTTATAATCAATAGAAATATTTTTGGATAAATTTTTGTTATGTTTGTTGCATTTTTGAAATATTTTCACTTAATGAAAAGATTATCACTTAAGAAAAAAATGATGGTAAGAGAGCATGGTTAAAAATAAGTATATAATAAAATTAATGATTAAATAATAATATATAATTGTTGAATATACATATATTTTTAGAATGCTATGATCATATTTGGAATGAGAAGAGACGATGTTATAATAATGGTGGTAGAGACACCAAATTTATATTAAAGAGTGTATTTAGATATGTTTAATGTGTTGCAATCTTTTTAGAACTTTTTAGTTTCCATAATTTATATAATGTTTAGTTAAAAGATAAGTATTATGTAGCAATAATATAAATAGGCATATTTTGAAGCGATAAATAAATTAATAGAAAGGCAAGGGAAATTAAAAAAATAATAATAATAAGAAATTAAAAGTGGGAGAAGACAAAGAAGAGAGAATTATTAAGTCACAGTGATATTGTAGAGAAATTAAAAACCGTTTGAAGTTAGTTGGGGAGTGACTGGTGGATAAAGCGGGAAAAAAAAAAGTAGAAAGTGAAAAGAGAGAAAGTGGTGCGTGGTGGTGATGTGAGATTTTAGATCTTAGTATTAGCGTTTGTATGAGTAATTAGTAACAGTGCCATACCCTGCGACGGCATGTGACAGCTACTGCACCCACGTGCGAGAGAGAGAGGGGGTAAAAAAGTAACTTAGGGTTAAACAAATAGAAGAAGAAGAAGAAAAAAAAAAGCAAAAGCTAAAAGCAACAAACAACAAACAACAGTAACAGTAGTACTTTGTTCGATAACGCCGTCGGAGGGACGGCGAACACGCAAACAAGAAAAACGATCAGTTACTTAACGCCGTCAAAAGGTTGGCGTTTCTCGTTTAGTGTCTATAAAAAACCGTTATGTTGGAACCTGTCCTTCTGAGTCCACTCCATCCATTTCTCTCTCTCTCTTTCTCTCTTTCTTTTTCTCTTCAACATTCTCATTATTCTCTCCAAAGCAACAAGAGCAAGGAGAATTCAACTTTCTCTGCAATGGCGGTGGTTTCTTCTTCTTCTTCTTATTCGATGTGGGTCTTCTTTTTTCTCCTTCTGGCGCTGTTCATTCACCTACAAGCAGCCATGGCCACCACCACCACCACCACCACACCACAGATCTCTCACCTCAGGTCTCAACGCAAATGTTTCACTGTCAGAAGCTTCTTTTCTATGTGTTGTTCTGTGATGGGTTGGTTTAGCTTTAGCTTTAGCCACATTGTGTGGATTTCCAAACCGAAACAGTGTTCCTTATTACTTTCTCACCCCCATAAAAAACTTCGTGTGATTTGAGTTGCAACTCGTTTATATACACTCTCGGGTTGTTTCTTTAAGCAATGTGCGATCTCTGATGTGAAAACCGTTCAAGTGGGATTCACCACTGTTATACAAGTTTTAACTAGAAATCAGAGAAAGCTTAACACATTGGAAAATCTCAATTCCACTTTTCAAGTTGAACACTCGTTTTCATTTTCATTCATTGGTCTCATTTTTATTTTTTTTGTGAAAACAGAGAGAAAACGAAGATCTTGCTCTGAGCCGTTTTTTCGTTTTTGTTTTGACTATATAGGAATGTTGAAGTGGAAAAACACAGGTTGCCGAGCTTGCAGAACTCGTCAATGGCGGAAAGGTTAGTGTTCTTTCTTTCCACTATTAGAAGAAGCTAAAACTCTGATCCTGATTCCTTGAAACGCCGGTTAATCGAGACCGTGTGTTGAGTTTCTAACTTTAGGTCTCAGCCGTTGGATCGAGCAAACGATCACAGCCGTTGAAAAATCGTTGATGCTTCGATCTGGATCGTTTATTCGGTTATGTTCGTTTCTCTCTGTGTTTGTTTGCTTTGAGGGTTCTGCAAAAGCAAAATAACTCCCCACACCACCCCATTAAAGAGTTGGTTAACCGTCAACAAACTTTTTTTCCTCTTCCAAAACTACCCTCCCAACGTGTTAAATATTTTTTTCTCTTAAGGGTACTTTGGTCATTATCCAGAAAATAAGGTGAATAAATTTTTATCTTAACGGCTTTTATCAAGTTGTTGTTTTTTTCACTTTAACTTTTTACGGAGCAAATGTATTTACGGAACTCACTCAAATCTCTCACCGACAAGTGTCCCTGTTCAGTTTTTTTATTTTCCTCTATTTTTAATTTAACATTGTGCTGTCAATTTGTTTTTCTAAAATAGGTGTTTATTTGTTTTGAAGGAAAACAATTTGTTTCTCCATTTGTATTTATTAAATATTTAATTTATTATAGTACAGAAAGGACATTGGTTAACAGGTCACGGTTGCCGACTGCAATAAAGGATTTTTACATATATTATATTTTAATTTTCCTTACAATTTCACCAAAAGGTGTAGTTTATTTATTGCTGCTATCTATACATTTAGTGAATAAGTCAAACTTTGGTTATTAAAAGAAAAATTGATTCATTATATAAAGTTTAATGTTGTCATAAGACAACTATAACTAACCCTACTTAGTGAAATAATATAATCATTGAATTAGTAGTTTGATTGGTTATTTATTGTTTAAGATTTTGACTGTGCTTGTAACTGTTTCTTTCAGGGCACTAGAGGCCGAAAAATTAAATGAACAAGCTGCAGTGGCTAACCCAGAGGAAGTGGTTTCAATGGTTGAGATGTGGGTCTCTATTTCTCTGTCTCTCTCTCTTCATTTTCACTATACAGAGAAACCTTGTTACAATGTCCCTTCGTAGCTAAGCACATAAGTTAAAGCAAAAGACAAAATTACATGAACCTATAATGATCTATAATGTTTTATTATGTTTTTATTAATTTATTCATTCACATGGAGTAGGGACTATTGAGTGTAATGAGGGTAGGGTAGTGGTGTGCCGTGGCATTTTGGTGGCACTCATAACTCCCCCTTGAGAATTGAGACCTAACTATTTACCCAACTCACCCATTTTTTCAATCACTTTACTTTCCTGATTTTGCCACAGTTGAATGAATAAACTTTGAAGACTTAACCTTTTCTTCTTTTTGACCCTTTTGTGGCATGTCTGGTTAGGAAATTACCTTGTCACTAACCAGCAATGTTTTCGGTCATGGTCACTCTCTCTCTCTCTCTCCTTTTCATGGTTCAGTCACATGCACTTTCTCATGATATACCCTTCTTCACGCTCATGGTGCTTTTGCATGCCATTATAAATCTAATCCCTTTGCCTATAAGCAAATTAATGAATGTTTCCTCATAAATGTGTTGTACTTCCGGGGTACAACTCTTTCTCTCCCATTAAAAAACAGTTGCTTCTAGCAGTTCTGACCAAAATTTTCGGTGCTTGATATTTGGATTGAGTTTTTTGTATAACATTTTACCATGTGATGGTTGGTGATTCCGTGCAACGTGGCCACAGTTGCATATTTGGGTCAAGATCCATGTCAAGACAGAAAAGCATATTTACCATATCTTCTATTCCAAAAAAAAAGGCAAGAATTTTTAGCCGTTACAAGTAGGAAAATTCCTTTTGTCTTCACTCGTCACATGGATAAATTATTTTGACATCGTTTGTTTCCTCCACTAGGCTCAAGGAGATTTACTAAAAGTTTTATCTTGGGTAGTATCCAGTGGCTTTATTTTATTCCTGTTAGCTGACTCTACTCATTTAGATTAGGTCTAATTATTGTGATCCAAAAAGCCAGAACATTTTTTGTCTGCATTTACATACATGCCACAAAGGAATTTAACACGAGCATATGCAAACAAATTGTGTTAAATTTGTAACCCACAGTCATAGTTTTAAACTGTTGATGTTTGAAGGAAACAAAATTGGAAATTACATGAGGACTGATTGCTCAGTGTAGATTGAAAGAACTTGAACAACACCCAATAACGATTGTTGATTACAGTAATGGCATCATGAAAACAATGCTGTTCAATTTGTAACACCAAATGTGTTCAACTTGTATCACATCTTGGCATGTTATTAAATTAATAATTTGTTAAGATAACATCAAATAAAGATAGTTGCTTGACAACGATGGCACTAAGAAAATAATGTTGTTGATATTACAGGAGCATCCAAAATAGTACAGAGAGAAGGAATCTGGGGTTTTTCTCTTGTGGAACTGGTAACCCCATTGATGATTGCTGGCGTTGTGACCCCAACTGGCAACGCAACAGGAAGCGTCTTGCAGATTGTGGCATTGGTTTTGGCAGAAATGCCATTGGTGGTCGTGATGGAAAGTTCTATGTTGTGACTGACCCCAGGGATGATGACCCTGTGAACCCCAAACCTGGCACTCTTCGCCATGCTGTGATCCAGGACAGGCCCTTGTGGATTGTGTTCAAGAGGGACATGGTTATTCAGTTGAAGCAAGAGCTAATCATGAACAGCTTCAAGACCATTGATGGAAGAGGAGCCAATGTGCACATTGCTAATGGGGCATGTATCACAATCCAGTTTGTTACCAATGTCATCATCCATGGCCTGCATATTCATGATTGCGTACCTACTGGAAATGCCATGGTGAGGAGCTCCCCAACCCACTTTGGGTGGAGGACAATGGCTGATGGAGATGCCATCTCCATATTTAGCTCAAGCCACATTTGGGTTGACCACAACTCCTTGTCTCACTGTGCTGATGGCCTTGTGGATGCTGTCTTGGGCTCAACAGCCATTACTATTTCAAACAACCACTTCACCCACCACAATGAGGTACTTTCACTCTATTTTCCTGTGTCAAAGTGCACTTTTTCCCTTGTTGAATCATGGATCAAGTTTGTATTCCTTTGCAAATTCAGGTGATTCTGCTGGGCCACAGTGATTCTTACACAAGAGACAAGCTCATGCAAGTGACCATCGCATACAACCATTTCGGAGAGGGACTTATCCAGAGAATGCCACGGTAATATTTAATGTCACTTTTTGCATTGAAACCCCTTTGCTCGTTTTCCTCTTTTCCTCCTCTTTGTTGTGTGCTTTAAATGCATATAAATGTAACCACAAGATAGGTTGGTCTGATGGGCAGACTCGCAGCGACCCTCTTTGGTGCATTAATTTTGTTTTTAGGCTTTCTTCTTCAGTTTAAGGAAATCACAAATTTCTTAGACGAATTAGTTGTGCGGGACCAGATGGTGTAGCCATTAATCAACAACTGGATAGGGCTATTTTGTCCCCTCCTGCAATGATGTATTTCAAATCAGAGGTGGAATATTTATATTATCTAATCTAACAAAACATTGGTCATGAATAATGCAGGTGTAGACACGGATATTTTCACGTGGTGAACAATGACTACACTCACTGGGAAATGTATGCCATTGGTGGAAGTGCTAACCCCACCATTAACAGCCAGGGAAACCGATACAATGCTCCTGTTAACCCTTTTGCAAAGGAGGTACAATAGGACAATCAATCCATGTGATGCTGTAAATTGATGACGTTTTAGTTAAGCCATTTTCACTAACTGATTGAGAAAAAAAAATCTTGGTGTTGACAGGTGACTAAGAGAGTGGAAACAGCAGAAAGTCAGTGGAAGGGTTGGAATTGGAGATCAGAGGGAGATTTGTTGCTGAATGGTGCCTTTTTCACCCCATCAGGAGCTGGAGCCTCAGCCAGCTATGCCAGGGCCTCAAGCTTAGGAGCAAAATCTTCTTCCATGGTTGGTACCATAACTTCCAATGCTGGTGCACTCGGTTGCAAAAGAGGCCGTCAGTGCTAGCATATAAATATCAGCCACCAGAGCCATGTGAATGAAAGATCAATTATTTTTCTTTTGTGTTTGATTCTAAGTTTTTACCATATTATAGTAGAAAATCATCATATATCCATTGCTTTCCTCACACCTCCGTTGTCATCCTGCATTCTTGGCAAGTGTACATTAATTACACATGTCAATATGGTTTCTGTTACCCCATTGCCACATTGTGTGTTTTGCTGTTGCTCAATCATAGCTGCTCGACTTGCTCCAGCTGAAACAAACAATGCAATTGTAGGAGCAGGTGCAGAAGCGCCATCCATTGTTTTCCCTTTCATTTTTTGCCTTTCCCTTTGGTCCTTCCCAGTTCATCTCATCTCATCAACCTTACCCACCACCAATTATATGCATATTTTTCCAAATGTCAAATCATGTCTCCTTACATACTGTTCAGTCTTTTTCAGTTTTTCTTATAGGATTTGAATGAGCCCAAATATATAAATATATATATTTGATTTTTCCCTTTTGTTATTTTTTTACTATTTGTTTTGTTGAGTTAATTATACAAGCAAAAGCATGATTGTCAAAGTTGAGTTATATGGAAACACTTTATGAATGACGATTATGGAATTGTAATAGCTGTGGTGTTGCTTTTTAACTTTCTCAACTTTTTTAGCCTTTTTTCCTTGTCAATGGAAGTAATGTTTGCTTTTGTTATGCAATTATGGCTGTAAATCATTAAACATATCTGCCAGTGTTGGTTTCTCTACCAACATGTGCGATTCGTTCATGTGCACCACATGATCCTCCCCTCCCTCATTATCTTTCTAATTAACATGATGACCCCCTTTACCTAAGTTGTCCCCCCCTTAATGCTAACTATTATCATGCCTCAAATACTGAACAAGACATGCCATCATGTTAAAGTATCGTTCAACATTAGTTTTGTCCTCAATTACACAAAGGAATGCTTGTGCAACAAAAGAAAGTAATGTTAATTGAAAAGCAAAAGAAAAAAAAAGACATGATTAATGTTATATGAGATAGGAAGGGTGGATAATTGTAGCAGTGACTGAGAAAAGCAACATAAACTAAGTCTAAGTATTGACATGACAGAATGAAGTGAAGCAATGTGAATAAGGTATGAAAGAGGTGTTTGATTTGTGAATGGAGTATTGTTCAAATGTCTTTGTCTGTGTGACAAGTGGTTGGAGGGAAGGTAGTAAATGCCTGCGGAGAGAGCAATGGACAGTGATGAATGTGATGATGAGTGGTGAATGCACATGGTTAGATTTGTAATAAAGACTATACCTCCCATGCATGTGAGATAGGACCCATAGGGCATGTGCCTGCTTCTTCGCCAAATTCTCCATTCACTTTCCAATCCACTTTTTCTTTGCTAATCACAATTTCATAAACATCTATAACCAATCAATACTTCAATCAGTAATATACAAAGAAATATCTATAAACTCATTTTCTTTTAAGTTTTGGATCGAAATTCATGTCCAATATTTTATACATTCACTTATGGTTGAAAAAAAAAAATCACAAATCCATCCTTTTAAGATTTCAGATTAAAGATGAAGAAAGATATTTTATATATTATTGATTCATGGTTTGAAGCTTGTCAGAATCCTGATTATAACATTCACATTCTCCCAATACCCATTTGAAGAACTTAATAATATGATTTTCTGTTTACACTATAGTATTTTTAATTAGATGACACAATTGAGTTTATTGGTGATAAATTTTAGACTCTAAATGATAATAGTTTATGATGAATGAAGAACACTATTTATTAGAATATAGAAATGAATTTCGATGATTTTTATTGTCATATGATTTTAGATTGAAAGTGAAACCAGATATTTTATATATGATTTAATCGTAGCCTAAAATAAAATATGATATATATATATATATATATATATATATATATATATATATATATATATATAATTGATTTGAAACTTGAATTCCAATTATAAGATTCCCATTCTCTCAATAGCCACTTAACACTATGATCTTCTATTTACATTGTAAGATTTTTAATTAAATGACCCAAATGAGTTTATTAGTAATAAAGTTTAGATTCTAAATAGGAATTAACTTAGATGATTTTTATTGTCTCAAGAGTTAATACGTGTAATTGTTTTGTGTTTGTGTATTAGATGACTAGTGAATGAAATTTTATCTGATATAATGAGTGGCATAGTATCATTTATATCTAAGTATTATTGGTATATATAATCTTTACTTAAGACGTGACTTTATAATAGATGCTTGAATTAAACGTTTAGACCCATCATTTTCTTTATCCTTCCAAGATTGGTACGAACTAATGTCTGGCCATAAATTTGTGTATCTAAATATTTTTTGTTTTTAGTTTTCCATTCAAAATATAAGACAACAAATGTTTATCATCAAACACCTTAATCAATGGGTGTAAATTTATTCATCAATAATCCAAAATTCAAATCTTCAATATTTTGCTATATCAAGACATAACTTTTGTTATTCATAAAGATTATGTTTTTTACGGAAATATGTCGATTAGTTTCCAAAGTAAGTCACTCCAGAGTATTAAATGTTTCATAGTTAAAGTTAACAGTTATTTATAAGCATCATTCTTCACCAACTTAACATTTTTCTCATAACAAAGTCATATAAAAGTAGTAAAATGACAACTTCAAGATAAATAATCCTAATCCGGTAACATAAAGAATGTTGTTGTATAAAAAAAAATATAAGTTCGGTTTAAAATTAAAAAAAAAAAAGTCCATTTCATATTTTCTTTTATTTAATATCTTTTACTAAGATCATATATGTTTTTAGTCTCTTAATTAAAATTGAAATTAATCCATATTTTAAATTTTGATAAATTTCTCGATCTCAAACTTTAAAAAGGATGGAAATAATATTTTAATTCAATTAAGTTAAATATGTTTGACATGTCAAACACATTTCATGCTACATTTAAATTATTTATATTGTTTGACATTTTCTGAATTCAACCTCAACTATAAAACATATTTGACACATAAAATAATTTAACATAATTAAATTAAAAGAATTATATTCAGTCATTTATAAAGTTTAATACCAAAATATATCAAAATGTCATATATAAATGAATTCCAAATTTTAATTTCACATTAAAATTAAAGAATATATATATTTAACCATTATCTTTATAATAATTTTCGTAAATGTTCTTAATTTAATTTATTTTCTTATGCAGATCAAGATAATGTACTATGTCAAATCTTCATACAACATAACAAGAAAGAGTTATATGGACTCGTAAAAATAAATTAAAATATCAAATTGAATGTTAATTTTAGTAATGAGATTATTAAATTTTATTTTCTACGGTGAGACTTGAAAAGTGGAGGCTGAATTTAATGATCCAGAATTCTTGAAAAATGGGTAGAAACATAGAAAGAAAAGTTGTCTGTTTAAAATTGTAGTGGTATGTATTTAGTAGAGAAAAAGCTAGGTCATAACACTTCTTTGGCAACATTTGACCATGTTGCAAAGTTTCAATCCAATGGTAATTTTGAGTACAAGGATAGAAAAAGGAACAATGAATCTAAATTCGTTGCACCGACAACGTTAAAGGGTAGTCCCAGTACTACTAGTCGTAGCCCTAATGGTCCCACAAACAAAAACCCTCATTCAATACTACCCTTAAGAAGGGCATTCAAAGTTCAAAGGTATTTTTGTTGCTAAAACTTAGTTCTAGATTATTAAATGTTTTTAGTGTTTCTAATTGTGCTTTATTAAGATATATTAAAAATTAGGGTTAAATATGTTTTTGTTCCCTAAGTGAATTTTAAAATTAGTCTATTTCAAAATTTTAGACCAATTTAGTTCTTCATTTCTCAAAATACGTAAATTTAGTCATTTTAATCAATTTTTGTTAGGTTTATTTGATGTTTTGTATGTATTTTAAGATTGTATTTGAGTTGTTTATAATATTTGACGCATTTTACTTTAATGTTAAATCAAATATTATTATGAAATATGTTTGAAATGTCAAATAAATTTAACAAAATTTGATTAAAATGACGAAATTTACGTATTTCGAAACATGCGAAACATAAAGAACTAAATTAGTCCAAAATTTTAAAATTAACTAATTCTAAAATTTACTCAAAGTTAAAAAAAAAAAAAAAATATTTAATCCTAAAAATTATTTTACGATTGAAGTATAGCCCTAAAAATATATTTAATTTTTCAATGCTAGATTTGTTGTTTCAATATTCACTATTAAAATTATATGGAAGGCAACTTTGAGTGAGAGTGAGGGGCTCAAGAAAATTTTACACACATTCGAAACTATCATAATTATTTCTTAAGAACAAACAAAGGGCCCCACTCTATGAGATTTTATTTTTCATTTCAAGAAAACAATTTTTTTTTCTTCTTCAAATGATAACTATGATTATTGTTGTTATTATTCCGAGAGGTTTGGATCTCAAGACGTGAAAAAATTGAATTTTTAGGGTTAGTCTCTTGGCCCCAAAAGCATAATTGCAACTCTGTTATGTTTGTTATTAATTCAGCCATGATTCCGTTCTAGAAATTTTCAGATCAATGAGCTTTAAAATTTTCATAACCATGTCAAAAACCAGTTCTTCAATAGATCTGAGAGTTTAGTTTGTCATTTTTTTTTTCTAGAAACCCAAACTTTTTTTTTCAAATTTTAGAGATTGAAATAATTGTTTTTTTTTCATATAAGAGACTTCAAACGTAATTAACTAAAATTAGTTATAATGCTATATTAAATGAAATAACTTGTTTTTTGGTGAGATGGTTTTGTTTAAACTACACATGCTAAACTCTTTTTTTCTAAATAGAGTTTTATTGAATACTAAATCACATCAACGAATAACTTTATTAATAAATAAAAAAAGTCAATGATATTCATGGACAAGTTTAAATATTTCATATCACTTATAAAAGATATTTTAATCAATTTTTTGTTTAAAGGTTTATAGATTCTCTGAGAATGATATAAACGATCTAATGTTTATATTTATATGTAGATTCTACTATATTTGGTAGATGGTATTAGGAAACGTGTTTATTAATTTTTAGATTGTTTGGTTTAATCGTCCATGTATTTGTTATGTTAATTAATAAGAAGCACAATTTGTGTCATTTTTGTTACTCTAAGTGTGTTTCACATTAGTTACGATATCTTTTTATAAATAAGATCTTTATACCATTAGTTGTGACTAACGTTTAATTTGTTTTGAGTAAGAATTTATTAAGAAAGAAACTGTACAGATGTAATATCTAAATTTAGTGAATTTTTTTATAGATATAAATTAAGATCTGATAATATTGTTGGGTTTATATTTTGTCGTTTAGTTTGGTTGTAGTTAGTAAAAGATTGTAGTTCTATATAGGGGCGACTCAATGTTTTGAGAGACCTAAAGCAAACTTACAAAATGAAATATTTTATTTAAAATTTATTTTTTGAGTTTTTTATGGAAAATTATTTATTAAACTGTCATAATTTATTTCATTTAACATTTATTTTTCAATAGATAATAAGACTAATCCATTTAATATTTCTTGAGACATTGATGGGTTTAAATAAGTTTTTATTATCTTTAGCTTTGAGAAACTCCTTTTACACTAGAATTGTTAACATTATTCTATAAGTTATATATGTATTTGAAAAAAAAAAGTATTCTTTTTATATAATTAAGAATGTCAATTGGCTTATCATTTTCCAAACCTATAATTTTTCTTAAGATATTTAATTCTGAAATTAAATCAAATTTATCAATATCCAAGAAATTATCATGCTTTAAAGATTTTTCAAGTTTTAAGCATTTTTCTTTCAAAAATGAAATATCTACAATACATAAGACATTTGCTCTTTTTTGTTCATAGCTCCTTTTTGTTATGCAATTAAAGTCTCAATTCTTCTTTTCTTTTGAATTCTTGAATAGCCTGATTCAAATTTTTTAGTTGACATATCTATATATTTTTATATGAAATAAAAGATTATAATATATAAAACACTACTAAAGATATATATATATATATATATATATATATATATATATATAACGAATGAGTTAAAACAATAAAATATGGTTCTGGTTATCAAGAAAATAAACTCAATAGTAGACTTTATCTTGAAGTTTCAAGTCTCTTTTTCATTCGTGAACTGGTTTAAAATTAAAATTCGTTTTGTCCAAAATTTTGATACATTTTGATCTTTAAACTTTAACAATAAATGAATATAATAATTTTAATCCAAATACATTAATTTTTTTGAGATGTCGAATGTATTTCTTAACATATACTGAACCAAGAATGTGTAAAATAATATAAACAACTCGCATTCAACATGTCAAACAAAATTAACATAATTAGATTAAAAAACTATATTTATTTATTTTTTAAGTTTAAAAATTAAAATATATCAAAATTTTAAATATCGATTAATTTCAATTTTAATTAAAATTTGGAATTAAAAATATATTTAATCCAATAAATAATATCTCAAAACATACTATCTTATCTTTAAAAGATACTCTAAGAAATGAAAGAAAAAATATATTTAAATTATTTTTATCTTCAATTTCTAAAGCATGTGAGGTCATTGAATGTGGTATAATAATAAATAGCGAGAAGAAAGAAGAAGATCTAAGAATGTTGGTAAGAAACAAAAAAAAAAACATTGGGAATGTGTGATGAAGGGTTAAGAAACCAAACCAAAATGCAATGTAAGATCTTGAAAATAGGAATGCCGACAAAAGGACCGTGTCTTTCTCGACTTTTTCAAGGTTGACAGTAGAAGAGTATGTCTGTATTACTATTTTTCTTTTAAAACAAATCAATAAAATATTAAGTCACGTTAAAAATAAATAAATAAAAATAGAATATATTTTTTTTTCGATAATTCTTAAAATTTTAAAATTTTATGTTGAAGCAAATTTGCTTTTTAACTAAATTGACGTAGGTCGAAAGTATTTATTGATATTCCTTATAATTACTTTTCATAAAAAAATTTAAATATTTGCTTTTGTATTCCACGCCCACATAACATGGCATTCTTAAGGTAACTTTAGTTATTATTTTCACATTCATATCTTTCTCTTCTTTTATATGACCTTCAATTAATTACATATATGCAACTATTAGGGGTTAGAAAGGAAAATGTAGAATACAAAATTCTACATTTGTTTTACTAAAACCAATGAAGTTTACTAAACTATTTAGTTTTTCCAATGAAAACTTTAAATAATATTTAAAGACACAGAAAATCTTCACAATACAGAAAAAGAAACATGATACAGGCATTTCAGGAAGAAACAAAAGTGTGGTCAATTCGTGATGAAACACACAAAATTCAAGAAAAATGCAATTTATTCTTCAGATCTTGATCAATAAATGCCATCAAAACATGAAATGTATGTATTTTGCTATAGTTGATTCATGTCGGTGCCACCAAATAATTATCTCCAGATTTTATGTGCAGAGTTTCATTGAAAATTAAATAATTTAAAATAATTTTAAGACTTAAAAGTTTTATATGAAATTTTGAGAAAGAAAAATTATATATATATATATATATATATATATATATATATATATATATATATATATACTTTAAAGAATTTAGAAAAAACAAGTTTAGAAACTATAATTTTTGTCTCCTTAAAAAACCCATTAGGGTAATATATTTATTAAATATTTTGTAGTGTATTGTCACAACACAAAGAAGAAGGAAACCGGTTATTCATTTTAAAAATTGGAAAATTTTAGAGTTAAGTGTTTTTTTGGACTCATTTATTTCTGTTATACATATTTTATTTTGATATATTTATTTAATCTGTTTATTTTAATTAATAATTTATTTTAAATTATTTAGTTCAAAAGTATTTATTGTAAATTTAAATAAATCATAGTATTAAGTACTTACCAATTTCGTTCAGGATTAATATCCAAAAAACTATTGATCATATCTACTAGAATATATTTTTCTCAACTAAAATTAGACTTTACCGTTAACTCATTTTAATAGAAGAAAATACGATTTAAAATAAATAAGGTTAAAATATGTGTTCGTTTTTTAAACCTTAACTAATTGAAATTCGTGTTTGTTTTTGGTTTTGATATAAATATAAAATTTTTAACTCAATTACATCGAGTTCGTTGAGGATGTTAAATGACATTTTCGATTAACATTAAGTGAAAACGTACTTCTATAAACAATTTAAATATTAATTTAAAATGTATTTGACATATTAAAATAATTTAATATATAAAATTAATAAAATATTTAATTTTAAGATTTGAAAAGTAAAATATATATTTAATTTTAAAACAAAAATAAATTCTAATTTCACATCAAATTTTAAGAACTAAACGCATATTTAACCTGCATAAATATCTATTATTACATAATTTTCAATAATATCTTATTCTTTTTATTCTTAAAATTAAGCACGTTAATACAAAACAATTTCTTAACATTTTTATAACACACCAGGAAACATATGCATTTATAATAAAAATAATAAAATTATTATTATTATTATACTTATAAAAGTAAAAATAAATAACTTACTATTTTATTGTAAATAGTTTTTAAGTTTAAAAAATAATGAAATTGAAAAACAAATATATTTAAATTAAAAAAATGAACATGTGATAATGTAATTATTTTAATTTAAAGAATCTATTACTAAAGATAAAATGGAAAAGAAAATGTGTACATTAAGAGAAAGAAATCCCAATAATAATAAAAATAAAACGGAGATTTTAATGCCAATAAATTTATAACCATACATACAAGAAGAAAACCATTTAATCATCATCATTCTAATCGACTTGGAAAAAAATTCCTTAAATGAAACTCGATGTGCCATATTTGAAAATAAAGAAACTATTTAAATTGGAAAGTATTGAACATTTACTATTTATCAAACATTCTTAACAATTTAAATTAAAAAAAATAACCTAACCAATATTTCATCAATTCTATTTTTATTTCTTATGCTTCTTTTTATATATAATCATTTATATTTTTTTCTCTTTCAGCAATTTTGTTCAGATAAAAACATCTGTAAACTTGAAAGATTAGCTTTTTTGGTATACCTTTCTGTTTCTTGTGTGATTTTTGTTCTTTTAGGGGAGAATTTGTACACACAAAAAAATCAAAAATAGTGTCATATTTGGTACTGTTAAAAACATTCCCTTTGAGGTACATAATAATGTACCAAATGAGATTTCAGACGTTATTGATCTGAAAAGTATAACCAGCTTCTGCAAAATGAGATTTCACCAATGCAAGAGATTTGGAGCGGTGGGAAATTTTGTTCTTTTCTTCTTTGGGCATTTCTGCATACCTACAAAGAGTAAATGGAAGGAATTAGGTTTTGCAAGAAACTATGAAACGTTTGAACGGAAAATGACATGAAAGAAGGGATTGAAATACGTTTGATCATAGCCTTCAGGTTCAAAAATAGGATCCCATCCAAAATCATTAGGCCCTCTTGGTGGAACAATCTTCCCCTAACATTACCATGCACCACAAAACGATTTAGTTACATTCATTTCGTACATTAACCATACTGAGATATGTAATTTCTACAATTTCTTTGTCTCTCTTTCTTCTATATAATATGTCATAATAATCAAGGAAATAAACATAAAAAATGATGTATAAACTATAATAAACACCAATTGTCTTGTGCCATAAGTCACTTGAACCAAGTCACAATTAAATTGTAACTTTAAGTTGGTATGTTCCGTATAAAAGGTTGTGTCCTAATTGATAACTATAACTTTTGTCCCGGTAATAAAGATTCAATTCAATAATTGGTGTTAAAGTCAAAGTCGCATACAATTGTTCAGGGAGAAACGGTTACAAGTTATATCAATTATCCTGTGATATAGGTTAGGTGGGTAAGTCATAATCGACAATTAGTATTAAAGTCAAGATCATGAATTCAATTTCTAGTGAGATAATTGTCAAGAGAGTTTCTAATGGAACAATTGTTAAGAGAGAAACTATTACAAGTTATATCAATTATCATCTGACATAGGTCTAGGTCAGGTAAGTCATAATCGAAAAATTCGATTCCTAAAACAACAATTGTTGAGGGTATACATATCACACATATCAACCACTTTCTATCAAGTCTAAGTGAATTGATCATCATAAGTGAAACTCGTTGAATAAGTGAGAATCATTCACTAAATAAGGAAAGGGGAAACCTGTGTTTTTATTCGTTGTAATGTTCATCAAACTTGGTTTTCATGAATTAGTATTCAGACTCAACAACATATTTTTAAACTTGTATTTTAGTCAACTTTGTTCTAGTGGCAAAAAACAAAAACGACACTAAACATTAAATTTAAGCACCACCAAAGGAATTAACTTTACATATTTTTAAAAGTTTGAAAGACTAATTCATCAATTTAGGAGTATATGGACTAAAATCAAGTTTAATAAAAATGATCAGATTAAAGAAGTGTTGAAGAAAGTGCTGCTAGCATTTTTCAATTTGGAAAAGCAGTTTATGTTAGTATTTGAATCATTTATTAACCAGATGGAAATAAGGAGATTCATATTATTACAACCCCAATATTAAACTGGCAAAGAAAATATATGAATTGGTAATTATATATAAAGGGATTCAAAGAAATACCGGAGTTTTTCCAGAAAATGTGATAGGTTCACTATCTGGACCTGCCGCAAAGGAAAATACACATAAGGCAAATGCTGATTTATCATCATATGCCATTAGCAAATTGTTGAGACCTGGAAAACGAATGAGAGGAATGAGTAAAATCAAATTTTGTGGGATATCCTTATTCCTGAAAACATGAACAAAAAATTCAAAACTGATTCAAAGTTATGCAGTTTAGGTGCAACCTTCATGGCCAATCTTCTGCAGAAACCACTTGCTGCATGATACATCAATGCAATTAGACAATAATCATTAGGAAGTAAAGATAATGAATCTAAAAAATCTCACTTGCTCAATGCCGATGATTTAGAAATTAGTGTAGACACTGAAGCTTAAAAGAACTCAGATGAATATTTCTATACTCAATATTGAATGAGAATGACCTACAAGGATGAGAATATTACATAAACATTAAACAGTCAGTTCTAGTTCTAATTGATAAGCACCCAAGCACTTGGTGAACCCACCGTCAAAAGCAGTATTAAGAGGGGGTTGGGGGGAGAACTAAACACTTACCCCATAATACCCAAGTTCCTATAACAAGGTTGCAAAGGATTAACTAGATTTGCAATATCATACTTTACAACCAATAACTTCACAAAAATGTTGACTTATAGATAGTGGTGGTACAAACCGCGTGACTCATGATTAAGAGCTCTTCAAAGAGCTCAACAAATTTGTCATTTCCAAAGTAAGAATTGGAAGTGGAGCACATATTGCTATGAGAGGTATATGAACAGCTACAGTTAAGAGTCACTCAGGTTTGATTTTAATTTTTGATGTCCGTCTTATGTTCATGAGATTATTCAAAATTTGTTGCTCAACTATTGGAGAAAGGAGTGAGGATACGGAGATCAGGATACTATGGAGGAAAATTTGCTTAAGATGGTTTTGCAGTATAAAATAATGAAATATAGATGTGTGCTGGACAAATGTGAGAATACAACATACATATACCAATATCCCTTTAATGAAGATTAGAGATAAACCCTAAAAGAAAGGTTGGAGACTACTAAAGAATCCATATACACCAAATCAAGCTCCATAGACCTATAAGGATCATGCACAATGGCAAACTAGAATCTCTAAAGCCAACCCCATTTAGTGGGAATGAAATATACTCGGTACTTCATTAGAGAATAATGGTGGAAAGAAGTCACAAAATTACTGGACAGAACACAGATTTTGAGGATCTATGCCTCCCAAAGCCCAAAGGACCCAATTTCCCCAAAAATCACAAGATCATTCTCTCTCACTCACGCTATCTCAACCTACCTTCTTATTTCAACCGGTCTCAGCACGATAAGCCCAGACCAATAATACAAAATGACCTAACATATATATATATATATATATATATATATATATATATAAAAAAAAAATCTATTCTCTAATATCTATCATCATCAGTTTCCTACCATAGTTGCAGCCTATTTTAAGAAACCATATGCTTGTACTTTTCTACATCAGTTCCATGCTAAAAAAATACAGTATAAATGAATAACAATAATATGAGGGCTTGAAAAATTATGACAGAATAAAGGGGTAAAGTTCACTGAGTACAATGGTTAAGGGTGAAAATGAACTTACATGTAAGGCCCTGAAAAAATGTAAAACAGTCAATCAAAATCAGTCAGGTTGTATAATAATGCCAGCTTTCGTTGCATAAAAAAAAAAAAAAAAAAAAAATCCACCTGGAAGACCCTTCAAGGCATTGAAGCAGAGGCAAGTGTCTTCAACCAACACAGGTCCATTCACCTTGGCATACATAGCAGAAAAAAGTATAAAAACAATAAAACAAAGAAAAACAACCAAAAATCACACAAGGCCAAGCATATTTGAGAAAACTATAACAAGGTACCTGAAGGGCAGCCATTCGAGCCTTCTCTTTAGAGATATCTTCAGGCTCTCCTTGCAACTCGGGCACTTCATATAAAAAGCATGGAAAAACAAACTCTAAGAAGTATTATTAAACAAGAAAAGTAACCGAACACAAAATAATGGTCTCTTTGATTCACTCACTTCTCACGTATCAGTTCTAAAAGTTGTTTTTCTAAAACATTTTCAGACTACTGACCAATCAATTCCTTAGTAAAAAATGAATAAAGTTTTGAAAATTGTTTTCAAAACAAGTGTGTCAAAACCAAAAATGTAGAAGCAGTTAAAAGATGTTTTCTCATTTTTTTTTTCTCCCACTTTTTTCTTGCCCCCTGTTTACCGCACTCTGCTATACACCTTGTTCGAGAAACTTTGTTTAGTTGCATTTTCCAAACCTAAAAACAACCTTTGAAAACAGAAATCAAACACACCCTAAATGTCTCAACCAAACAGACAACATAGACAAGTAGGGGGAAAGCATAAACAACTCAAAATTGAAAATGTAATTTAAAAGGAAAGGTAAGAGTGATTATTATTATTACAATCAATTTTGAGGGACTGGAAAGGAATGGAATTCCCCAAGATGGCACGAACTTCTTCAAGCTTTTTGGCATTTCCAGTCACAAAAGTAACAGGACGTGACAGGACCAACCCTCTTGCAGCAGCCATTTCCCTAATCTCGTTTGATTTTTCTGGAAAGTAAATCAGTGAGAAAATCAGAGAGACCCATTATAGAAAAAAAAAACATTTCTTTTTCAATTTTTCTTCATGGGCATGACAAAATAATCACAACAAAAGAGAAAAAAAAAAACTTTTGGTAATTTTCTGTTCTATTTTTGGAAGAAAAGAACCAGGAAGTAGAAGTTGAAAAGAAATTACATACTGTAAGAGTCGACTTCCCACAACCCCGGCGGCACTGAAGGGCTTGCCACTGCTGACTCTCTTTTGATTATAAACACTTTTCACAATTTTAATTTTTGTTTCCCCACTTTAATAGTAAGATTTTAAACAATATGTAATTTTGGTTTATTTTCATAATTTAAGATGTTTATACTGCGTAAACAAAAGCGTTGTCCATTTTTTAAATTATATTAATAATTAATGATATTATAATGTTATTAAGTTAATGAAAAAATAAAAATATATTTATAAAATTAAAGTAAAATATATAGAGAAAATATGAGAAAAATAATTGTTAATGAATAGTAGGAAAAAAAAGAAGAAAGAGATGAGTAAATAGTTTTATAAAAGTTTGTAAAAGTAACCGTTAATTTTTAAAAATTTAATAAATAATTAAATTGTAAAGAGTAAAGTTGAAATTATGAAATATAGACGCAAAAGAAGAAATCTCCTTTATATATAATTATAGATAACAAGTGAAAACATGTGTATCCACTTTTTTAACGTAATAATAAAAATACTTAATTTTAGTATTGGTAATTAATTAAATTTTAAAAATAATTATCAAAATGGTAAAAAAGTCTGAACAATAAATTACAAAATCAATCATTTTTATTAATAAATAAAGATAAAATACATAATTAAAAAAAATATATAATATTATAAAAATAGTATAAAAACATTAAATAACAAAATTTATAAATATATTTATAACTATTTTTTCCTGACCATATCTCCTTACTAATTTTTCTTTCATTAATTTAAATTATTTTATTTTCTAAATTTTATAATTAGTTTTTAAATTTTAATTATATGTCTGTAGTGAAATTACACTTACTTTCATTAATATCAATCGATTTATTATTTTACTTTTTAAATTGTATGATTACTTTTTAAAATTTAACTAACGATCTAGAATAAAATTATAAAAACTATTTATTTTACATATACATTACTTTTAATAATTATGATTAAAAAGCATATACATGCACTACACATATTTGTTTCCAATAATTATAAAGATCACCTATCTTTATTAGTGTTTATATTTTGTCTCATATTTTACCCTTTATATAACATTTTCTTAAAATTAAATTATATATTTATTATTTTACAACCTACCATTTTTTAAACTTTAATTATTTTTTTTCTTGATTTGATATTTTTTTAATTTAACTATTTTTTAAAACTAAAATAAGTATCAATAATTAAAAATTCCTACAAAATAAATAAAATCTACTTACAATAAAAGATAATTCATATCTTTAATGTTTACATCTTGGTTACCTATTCTACGTTTATATAATAGTTATTTTCAAATTAAATCAATTTTTTATTATATTTTATTATTATAAAAAAAGTGAATGCATATATTTTAAATAGTAATTAATAAAAAAAAAATCACTATTTTGGCATAACCAATTTTTGTTCTGATTTTACATGTTTAATAAATTATATTTTTTAACTTAAATAATTATTCATAGTAAATAAATTATACTTTAATTTTATACTTTTTGGTAACTACTTTCATAAATCTAAATAATAATTTTTAAAATTAAATAATTATTTATAGCAAAAAGCTATTTGCAACATAAAAAAATATAAAAATTATTCATTTTTGTAAAAAAAATATTATAATTTTACTCTTATGTTAAAATTAATATAAAATAAAACCTAATTAGTTAAAAATAATTTAAAATAAAATATGGACAATTAGTTTTAGAAAGAAAAAAAAAAGAACAAAATCAGGGTGATTGTTATTATGGTCATTAATACTAATGGAAACATAGATGTTGTCTTAGTTCGCATTTTTTTTTTCATATAAATTTAAATTTAAATTAATAAAAAATATGTAATTAATTTTTAAAATAATTATAAAATTAAAAATTAAAAAAAATAAAATATGTACATAAAAAATTTAAATAATTATTAAAAATAAAAATATTTTTAAAATAACAGTTAAAATTAAATCATTTATAAAATAATTAATTTTTGAAATAATAATTAAAAGTAAAACTAAAATAATAAAAAATATATAAAAAAATATCTTTTTATATATTATTATATATTTAAATGACGAAGAGATATTTTTGTAAATACACTTATGATTCACACAAAAATTCTCATTTGAGAAAGGATTTCCTCTCTTAAATTTATCTCTACAAATTCATGTAAATTTCTGAAATCAAAAGTACATGTCACTCTTTATCCATTCTTGCCGATAATAATTCTCCAAAAGCAAACACATTTTTTATGTTGTCCATTCATTGGGTGAAGATGACCTCGCCAGCTAAAGATATTCACTTCGTTAAAGTATTATAAGGATTTGGGAAGGTTAACTTGATGAACAAGCAACGATGGTGGCCAAAAAAAATTATTTAGGAATTTCACTAGATGAATTCTTGTAAAGTAAAAAAATTAAGGTTAAAATATTTTTTTGTCTCAATTTTCGTCAATTTTGTTCAATTGGGTCCTTTTTTGCTAACACCGTTTAAATCATTAACGGCCATGAACAGTGACTGCCACGTGTCACTTTGTGGTTTTTTTAATTTTTTTAATTTTTTTTTTTAATTTTTTTTAATTTTTTTTAAATGTACACATGTCAACACAGAAGCGTGTCACGCGTCACTTTGTGGTTTTTTTGAATTTTTTATTTTATTTTATTTTGAATTTTTTTAAATGTCCACGTGTCAACCCAGTAGTGTGTCATGTGTCAAAGTCAATATTCTATATTTAATTTGGTCCCTATATTTGTTATATTTGTTCAATTAGGTCCCAATTTTTGTTAACAATAACCAATTTGGTCCCTATCGAAGATGTGACCAAATTTAATTTTTATATCAAAGTTATAATGATGTGAATTTTAATATATTATATAAAAATATTTAATAAAAAATTTGAATTTTAATATAAAAATTAAATTTGGTTTTAATTTGGAGAGGGACCAAATTGGTTAATGTTAACAAAAATTGGGACCTAATTGAACAAAAATAACAAATATAGGGACCAAATTGAATTTAAAACATTGACTTTGACAAGTGGCACACTATTAGGTTGACACGTGGACATTTTAAAAAAATTAAAAAAAAAATTAAAAAAATTTCAAAAATTTGAAAAAAATTCAAAAGAACCACGAAGTGACACGTGACACACTCCTGGGTTGACACATGTACATTTAAAAACAAATTTAAAAATTTTTTGAAAAAATTCAAAAAAAAATTCAAAAAATTCAAAAAAACCACGAAGTGACACGTGGCCGTCACTGTTCATGGCCGTTAATGATTTAAACGGTGTTAGCAAAAAAGGACCCAATTGAATAAAATTGACGAAAATTGGGACCTATTTGAACACAAAACCAAAATTATGACTAATTTGAAAAAATTTGACGAAAATTGGGACCAAAAAGGTATTTTAACCTTTTTAATTCTTGAAAATGTGCGAGAATAACACGTCGGTCGAGCGACCCTAGTTAATCAATATTTTGTAAACTTGCAAATTTGCAATGTAGTAGTGATGACTAAGGGATCGTCTTGATCAAGGTCATTAATGCAAAAATCCTCATTAGTGAAGGGGATTGATGATAGGTTCATTAGAGGATATTGTCCTACTAAGTTGATGCTTCTTCTGTATCGTTTATGGGCTCCCTAGAGTTTCCTCCTCCAACAAACCCTCTTGCTATAGTGTTGACACTCCTCCGGACGTAGGTCGAGTTTTGATGTTGAGGAGTGGGTTCTGGTTGTTGGGTGATTTGTTGCTGTAGTGGGATACATAGGCGCACCAACGAAGGGACAGGGGGAGCCGTGGCCCCCCCAACTTTTTTGAAATTTTTTTATTTATTTATATGAAAATTGTTTTATTTTTAATTTTTTAAATTATGTATAAGAAAATTTATTTTTTGGAATTTTTTAAATAATAAAAGTATATATTGGAAATTGATAAGAATTAAAATAGGTATCTTTTTATTAATTTTATAAAATATAACATTTAATGCTAATAAATAATAAAACATAAAATTAAATTTAATAAAAAACAAATAAATTTATTAAGATATTTTTTATTTTCTCTCTCACTCTTTTTTGAGTTTCTCACATATTGTATCCACTTTAAACTTTTACTTGTTTTGTTTTGTTTTGTTTATGAAGAAAAAAAAGAAAGTTGAACACAAATTCATTATTTTGTGCTCTCATTTTTTTATGCTTTCTTCTATTATTGAAGAAAAAAGTAATTCTTTTTTTCTTAATTGATAGTGAAATATTAGTTTAATAATTAATATTATTTTTTATCTCACGAGCATTTGGTATATTTATTTTTATAAATATTGAAGAAAAAGCAATTCACTAAGTGTTTTTTAATAACTGGTTTTTAATTGTGAATTGATTATCATATATTTTTCTTTTATTAATTACGTATCGCAATTTTTATTTAGATTATGATAAATTATCTTTCAGTATTTTTTTCTACAATCAAAATTATTAAAATAAGATTGCAAAATAAAACGGAAGATGAATTTTTTTGCTGACAATATGATTATTTACATTAAAAACAAAATATAACTAAAAATTTTAGTATTGATTCAATTATTATTGAGTTCAATAATCTTACGGATCCATAATTAAATATAAATTTTAAGTGCATTTTGACACTCCACAAATACGAGGCTGGTGGGATAGGTTATTGATGTGGAGTTGGTGGATCGGCCTTTGGCATTTGTATCACCAAGTTTGGCTATTTGACCTATCCGCGTCCATTTCCCACGTGTTGTCCTCTATCACGACCTCAATCGCCCTCGTCCCCTTCCTCGACCACCACCATGTCGTTGCACAAACCGACTTAAAGCTCTGGAACGTATGAGTTCCTCTATGTGGTCCTTCAAATACTGGCACCCCTCGGTTGTGTGGTTGATAGTTTAGTGGTAGGAAAATTTCTTTGTTTGAAGGGTGTAGCGGTTGAGGTGTTGGAAGTTGGATGAGTTTTGGATTACAGACCTTCCCAAGGACAACATCTATGTTGGTATTGAGAGGAGAGTGTTGTTCATACCAAGTTACGACCCTTTCGTTGTTTCGACTTTTCTTATTGTTACTTGAACTTATAAGCGATGTATTTTGCGGCTTGCTCTTTTAGAGCATCCATATTCTCGGGCTGTTTTTTAAAGAGCGGGTAAGAGAATGGTTCAAGCTGAAGACCATAAATCAGTGAATGCATGATTAATGTAGGAGTTAGGTTTAGGATGCTGGTTGTGGCGACAGTGAACCTTTTTGTAAACTTTTGTAGGGTTTCATTCTCTCCTTGTTGAACGAACTTCAGGGAGGCATACGTGGTTGGTACCACTTTACGATCAACGAACTGGGCTTTGAACATAGCACCTAGCATATTAAAGGAATCCACCGAGTTTGGAGGAAATACATAATACCAATCCAAGGCATGACAATCTAAGGTAGTAGGGAATAGCCAGCAGTATACCCTTTTATCAGGTGTGAATGTATACTTGAATCAAATAGGGTTTCATGTGTGTGGTTGGGTCAGTGGTACCGTTGTACTTGCAGATATTGATGTTGATGCCTCTTGGGATATTAGCATGAGTTATGTCTGGTATGAAGGGGTGGAATCCTCGTCGTTAGACGAACCTGGGTGTATAAGCATGTTCTGGTAATTCATGTTTATCTCATCTACATGTGAGTTCCTTGGTTCGACTTATCGGTAGGGTGAGTGCCTTCTATGGTTATGTGCTCGGGAAGAACCTTGGGACTTGTCTTGCTTTGAATATCACCAAGTCGGGCTGAGGCTCCTAGAAAGATGTCAAGATTATCTTCTGCTCTCACCTCGTCATTGTAAAACTTTATTAGATTTTAGAAGATATTTATCCAAATTCTAATCATAAATAATAAAATATTTATATAAATATAATTTATAATGTGATATCTAAAGAAAATTACGAATGACCATGCTATTTTGAAAAAGAAAAAATCTCACTATTCATATACACATAGGCAACTATATATATGTAATTTTTTTAGAGTAAAAAAACATAATACATTTTTTTTTCAGATAAATGTTTCTTTACGAATCATATTATTTATTGTTTTCTCAACTTTTTGATAAAAACTATTTGTTTCAAATTATTTTAAGTGATTCTATTTAATATAGTAAAACCAAATTCATGAAAGTAAATTTATGCTTAAAAAAATATAATTTATAGAATTAAAATAATGATATAAGGTATGTTTAGCACATTCAATTATAATTTCAGTTTTTTTTTATCGAGAAAAAGTTAGAAAAGTAATAAGTAAAGCTATTCAAATGTAAAATTATTAAAGGTTCCATTTCTACTGTTCTCCTTTTTAAAAACATATAAAATTGCGTATTTTACTAAATTATTTTCCTTAATATTTAAATTTTTTATTTTGTAACAAATTTTATTAATCAAATATATATATTTGACTTAAATTTTTGTATAATTAAAATTATGTATTTTGTTTTATAAACTTATATATGAAATGAAACATATGAATCTATACAATATATAAATGCAACCATCACAAAGATAAAAAACTTCTTATCAAGCATAAAAAGCAACACTCCAAAAATTAACTAAAATTGAAAAGTTTAAACACTCTATTTATATGACAAGTGGTAGAGTATAGTGCTTACACTTGGTCCCCTCATTCTCCTTGCATGTGATTCTCCTGCATATACAAGAAAACACATTTTTTCTTCTCCAGATTCCAAAAAGTTTTCATTCTCTTCTCCTCTATGGTTCTCTAGCGTTTTTCTTTTTTATATTTGAATTGTTACCCTTAAAACCATAACATCTCACTTCTTTGCTTTCCAGAGACTTTTCCTTTTCCTTATGACCTTGAAAGAACATTTCCATTCCAACCAGAGTTGAAAAACGTTCCTTGTCCATCTCCAGTGTGGTTCTCCAACGTTTTTCTATCTCAATTGTTACCCTTTAAACTGTAACCGCACGCTTCTCTACTTTCCAAAGACTCTTCCTTTTGCTTTCACACCAACAGATTTTTCTTCTGACCATAGTCCCAAAACTTTCCTTTTTCTTCTCACCTTGAAAGCAAGCGTTGTTCTACAGCGTTCTTCCTCTCACATCTAATTCCAAATTTATCTTCTCACTCTTTTTGTTATTTTTATTTTAACCTTTTTTCATTTGTTTTTATTTTCTCACTTCAAACTAGTGGATCGAAGCATTCATTAATTTTAACGTTTGTTAAGTTTTGTTTTATTTCTGCTTTCTGTCAATTTTTCCCTTTTTCGCAACATGGCTGTATGTGCAAAAGGCTTTTTCAATTTTGTGTTCCCATTTTGATTTTTATAAGTTTGATTTTTTACCAATTTTAATTAATAAGTCTGCATATGTGTCAAAATTGTGTGTTTTGTGGTTGAACCTCTTCACGGTTACTTTTTAGATTTTTTTTTTTTTTTAAATGTCGACCAAAGTAGACCATGCATATGGTTTTAGATTTTTGGTTTAATTATGTCTTTGGTCTCCATTTTCGATTCCAAATCTCAAATTGGTACCTGTATTTTTCGAAATCTCAAAATGGTCCCCTTTTAATTTAAAAGTCTCACTTTTGCCCTTTCCGTTAAGTCTGGGTTGACGGCATTTGGTGAACAGTGACATGGCAAGGTTGACCAGTTATTGAACAGTGACTTGGCAGAAAAACAGTGACGTGGAATGGGCAGGTGTAATTAAATTAGGTTTAGTGTAATTTAAAATGTTAAATTAGGGTTTAGGGTTTTTATAATTTAAGGTGGGATAATTATTTTTCAAAAAAATCAGAATTGTGAAATTAGGTTTAGGGTTTTTAAAAAAGAAAGCTCGGGAGAATTTGGGGAAACTGTGGTGGAAGCTGTGTAGTGCGATCTGTCTCGTTTTCCATCGTCATCACGTGTGCAATCTGAGGTTATTGACTTGATATCAGCGTGAATTTGAATGATTAAATGAAAAGATTGGGATTGCAAGCATACAATACACATGCTAATCAAATTCAAACGTGTGTTGTTTTAAATCCTCGTTTTTGTTTTGGTTCAGGTTTTCATTAATATACCATGGTGGTACCTGGCAGTGAATAGGATGATAAGCCTTTTTCTTACTATAAGGACTAAGAGTAAGTTTGTCTTTGCCGGGCCTTCTAAATCAACGGAAACCCTTTTGAGGTGAGGACATAAAGTTTCAAATTTTGCTTTATCTTTGTTATATTTTGGTTTGGTTTATGGTTTTGATGTGTCTGTCTCTTTGCACTTTCAAATACATAGCTCCGGAGCAGCTTCCGGTGAAGTACGGTGGATTAAGCAAAGATGGGGAGTTCGCAAATACAGATGTTGTCACAGAAATCACAGTGAGGCAGGCATCAAAGCATACCGTGGAGTTTCTAGTTACTGAGGTTGGTTTCCCGTTGCTTTTTCTCGGACAGGTTTTTGAGAATTAATACATATTCCCATTGCTTCAATCTTCACATTGCCACCAACCTTTTCTTCATTCTTCACATACCCACAACATTTTTCTTCAATCACAACCGTGCATTGCAAAAATTGACGTTGCTCTTCTACTTTCCTCCAAGATCTGAACTTAAATAGGACCCACAAGACACACAACTGGCTGGATTCATCACAGAAGAAGGGAGAAGATGACAACAAAATTAGGGATTCTACATTTTCTAATGCTGGTGGCTTAAATAAATAAAGATTTCCACACCATTCCACCTGTAATTGACACGTTTCAGTAACAGAAATCCACCTTAGCAACCACAAACGTTGTTTGCCCAGACTTAACGGAAAGGGCAAAAGTGAGACTTTTAAACTAAAAAGGGGACCATTTTGAGATTTCGAAAAATACAGGTACCAATTTGAGATTTGGAGTCGAAAATGGGGACTAAAGGCATAATTAAACCTAGATTTTTTGTATGGTTTGTTGTACTGAATTCAAATTTAAATTCAAATTAAATGAAATTATTATTGTAGGATGATTTTGTTTACAAATACATCCATATGTATGGTTTTAGGTTTGTTGTACCAAAACCAATTTCAAAATATCACTTTTATTTCCATCCCAAACCATCTTCTCTCTTTAAACCCACCTCCCTCTTTATTTTATAACCATCCTAGAACAACCACTGACACCCTAGTCGTTCAACCTTATTTTTATTTTTACATTTCATGTTTTTGGTTCTTCTGTTTTGCATTCATAGAAATGTTTATTTGTTGTTGCTTTTCTTTTCAGACGATGATTTGTCTTCACAAATGATTTCATTAGTTTCCATTTGGTAAGGTCTGAGGGTATTTTTTCCCCTCTTTCTCACATTTCGTAATATCTAAGATTTTTCTTTTTGGTTCTATGATTTTCTTTATAGCTTAATATCTCCATAGATTTACTTTGGATTGGTTTTGAATTTATGTTTTCAGATCAAGATTTCTTTTGGTAAATGAATTTTTCAGTCATCATCGTTAGGTATGAAGCTTTTTTTTTTAATTTCTTCCTCATTTCCATAGATCTTATATTTTCTTTTTTGTAGTTTTCAAGATAAGAGATTGTGTGAAGCATAAATAGTTGAAAAAAACTTCATATTATTTTCTATTATTAACTTAGTTTTTGTTTGGAAACGTAGGATATATTTGAGAATGAGAAGGGAAAGACCGAAGAATTCTTGAAAGACGAAGGCAAAACTCTCAACCAAAAGGACGAAGTTGGTTTTTAAAATGTTTGATTTTTATTATTTTACTATTTTCTTCATCAAACACAATCCTTCCCTCTTCGTGAAATGATATATGGGTTATGGTTTTGGAATTTTATTTAGTTCATTTTTTTTACTCTATTCTTTATTTATGTGCATGTGTTAGTTTTGTTATTTGGCAATTTTTACTTTTTTTTGCAATTTTTGGGTAACCAATTCCAAATAAATAATTCAAATCCAACAGAGCATGACAAACTTGAAAAGAATGTGTTCAACGAGGCCACTAAAGAGACTAAAGAGGAAGGTGTAAAATGGTGTTTGGAGAGCTAAAAGACCAAAAGGTTGGGACCACTATTACTATGTTGACTGATGAATCTTCAAATTTGTGGACTCTTTTTTGTTGGATATAGATGACAAACAATTTGTGGCTTCTGGTTTAGGAGGCTTTTCAAACCTCCTCTTATTCAAAAATATTTTTTAATACAAGGAATAATATGATTAGGTTACGTTTGCACATTTATTTTTCTTATTCTTTCATCTTTTAGTGGTGCTAATTTGTTACTCACAAAATTTTCACAATGTATATGTACTAACTGAAAATTTGAATGATTGCTTTTAGGTGTTGGTGCTATTGAGATGAGTGGAATTGTAGTTGGCCTTGATTTTTACATTTGTTATTTACTATTCTCTTTATGCTCTCAAACTTAGCTCAACAACAAAATCCTCTTTCACCCATTTTCTTTAAATTATTTCGGTTGGCATGTTAAAAACCAAATTAAGTGTTAACAAAACACATACTTCTAATCCTTTCACTTTGTTTTTCTTTGTTTCAATTTGGTCCTTGTTTTTTTTAAAGGATTGAATTTAGTCTTTGCCGTCAATTTTGACCAAACGGTATTAAAATCAACACCACATATCAATTTGTAATTTTTTGGATTTTTTAATTTTTTTAGGGTTAAATATGTTTTTTGTCCCTTAAGTGTCAGTGAATTTTGAAATTAGTCCATTTCGGAACTTTGAACCAATTTAGTCATTCATCTTTTGAAATACGTGGATTTAGTCCTTTTAATCAAAATTTGTTAGGTTTATTTGATGTTTCGTACGCATTTCAGGATTGTATTTGAGTTATTTATAATGTTTGCCACATTTTTGCTTTAATGTTAAGTAAAATACTATTATGAAACGCACTTGAAATGTCAAATAAACTTAACAAAATTTGATTAAAAGGACTAAATCCACGTATTTCGAAAGATGAAGGACTAAATTGATCCAAAGTTTCGAAATGGACTAATTCTAAAATTTACTGAAAGTTAAGGGACCAAAAACATATTTAACCCATTTTTTTAATATTTTTTTGTTTTTTACACATGTCACTTCACAATTATGTCATGTGTCAAAATGATTCAATTTGGTCCCTATATTTGATCCTCCTTAAATTGAAACTCAATTTTTTTGTATAAATCTTATGGTGATATTCTTATTAAAATTAACATTTTTATTAAATATTTATAGAAATATTTTTAAACAAACTTTTTGGTTTTAGTTTTATTATTAAACAAAGTTAAACACCAAACTTAATTTCAATAATTAAACCATTTTGTCATCATGTATAAAGGCATCAAGTGTACCATATTATACAAACTTAGTGAAGATTAAAAATCAAATAACTTGTTACACATAAGTTTAGGAACTAAATTTGAAGGTCAAAACAAAATCAAAGTTTAAAGTTTCGTAGAGAATTTAAAGTTAAGTTAAAAATATTTATAGAAATATTTAATAAAAATGTTAAATTTAGTAAGAATATCACCATAAGATTTATACAAAATGTAAACTGAGTCTTAATTTAAGAAGGGACAATATTGTTCAATTTTTTACAAAAATTGGGACTAAATTGAAACTAAAAACAAATATATGGACCAAATTAAATTACTTTGACATGAGATACAACAATGAAGTGACATGTGTAAAAAATAAAAAAATTCAAAAAAAAATCACAAATTGACATGTGGCGTTGACTTTAATACTGTTGGTTAAATTAATGACAATGACCAGATTAAATCATTTAAATAAGAAGAACCAAAATGAGACAAAAAAACTGAAAGACTAATTTGACACTACTTGATAAATACAAAGACAAAAAAAAATAATTTAACCTTTATTTTAATATTTTTTTGCTGATATATTGGTAAAAACACTAAAATATTTATTTATAATTTGTCTTAATAGTTTTTCATAAAATTTATTCTACAGATTTGGAAAACTTGATGCAAATACACTGAAATTAATAAAATAGATTAGACTATAATTGATATATGGGTTTTGATTGCTTTAACTTATCATGGTAGTCTCCTGCGACAAAATACTTTAACTTCCAAAATAATATAAATTTTGCAGTATATTACCTACGAATCCACTTCTACTAATTAGTTTATGAAAAAGCTTAATGGTCCATTTGATGATTTAGAGAGCATTGTCATTTTTCTAGATTGTTGATTGTGGTTACATTTATTTAATCTCATAATTTTATTCATTAATTTATACTAAATTTATTTTATTTTATTTATAATGAAACATTAAACTACAATCTTTCTTATATATTTATAATTTACAATCAATCTCAAAAATAATATCGTATATTGCACGGGCTAAAACAACTAGTAAATAATATATGTGTTGGAACACATAAATATCAAAAATTATTTTTATAAAACAAAATAAGATCATTTAAATTTATTATTTTATGAATATTTTGCAAAAATATTTTTAAAATGTTTATATGATTTTTATACAACTAATTTAACTTAATATATTTTCATTTTATAGCTTGTTTTTGTATTTTTAAAGCCCAATCCCTTTTTAAAGTTCACACTCCATTCATTTTCTTTTCACACCATCCCATTTCCATGCCCTCCTTTTCTCGGACTAGTGGCCCAATGCCTTTAAATGTCAACACACTCATTCTTTACTTTTTGAACCCTCTTAAAATCCTCCCCAATCCCCCAAGAATCCAAACCCACACACAAATCACTTTCAACACCTACTCACAACACAAATTAGAAGTAGAGGAAGAAGGAGAAGCAATCTAGATTTCATAACCCCAACAAATTCTAAGCGTGCACCTTGAGTGTTCTTTTTGATCTTTACTTGCTTCACCCCATATTCACCCCACACACCTCCACTAATTACTCATTACACCACAAGTTTTACTATTTTTTACCTGTGTTGGTTTTATTTTATGTTTGGACGGTTTTAAATCTTGGATCTCTAATTTATTCTTATACACTTGTTCTTTGACTTTCACCTCACTTGCTTTTTAACACCTCACTTTCTCACATACATAATTAAAATACATTTTTAAATATCTGAATGCTCGTGTGACCATTCGCGTCATCCCAGTACTTAATCCTTTTCTTTTCTTCAAAAATACCAAAGCAATTTTCTTTTCAAAATTTGAGTTCTTTTTGATCGTTTGCGTCGCGTGATACTAATTTTTTAAATAATTCAAAAATATCAAAAAATATAAAATTTGAAAAATTAAAAATATCATCATTCTGAAACAATATTCTTAAGAACTATTAGGTCCCTAAATCTTCATTGTTAATGAAGATGCACAGGAACAAGTCAGTCGTTTTTGAATTCATTTCTAAAAAATTAAATCATTTTTTAATTTTTTTTTTACAAAATTACGTAACCTTAATTTTTTATTTTAATTGAAAATACGCAGGAGTAATGTTAATCCTTGTTGGGCCAAAAAAACTAAAAAAATATATTTGTTTCTTTTGTACGTTTTTTTATTTATTTTAAGGGAATTAATAACATTTTTGAAAATCACATCAATTTTGCCCATTTAATTGACAATACTCTTCGGAAGAACGTTGTAGGGTACTGACAACTTCCCTACACGTAAACGATTCCTGAATCTAAAATATGATTTTCGCAAACCATTGTGTTATTTTATGATTTTTTTTATAGTTTTTGTAGAATAAAATATGATGGTGACTCTAATTTTTTTTTTCAAACTCATTTCTTTTTGGTGCACCCTCATGTGATGCTTTAAGTTACGAAAAGTAAATATATTATATAATAAAAATAAAATTGAATAATATAAAAAATAACTATGATATTTTTATTTCTTTTATAAATTTAATTTTATACCTAAAACCAATTATATCTTCTAATTATATATACTACAAATATTATTGATGAGTTGAATATTATTTTATAACATTCACTTAAATGATTAATTTTTTAATTTTTATTGTCAAATAATTTTATTAATATTATTAAGCAATTTAAATACTATTAATTTTAAATTACAAAAGTTCATTACACAAATATAAATAATAATTTTCAAAAATACTATATTACTTATAAAATAAAAAAGCAATTTTTAATTATTAAATTTATTTAAAAAATTAAATTATTTATTATAAATAAATGTTGAATTCTCTATTATAATTATTAAATAATAACTTTTATCATCTAAATTATTTATTTGTTTTCAACGCATAGCATTTATAATAAAAATTATATTATAAAATATTTAATGATAATTTGAATGAATATATATAAATATATCTATGATTTTTCAATGATTTATTTATTATTCATTTATTGTAATGATTATTATTTTAATTTAAAGTATAATGTATAAAATTAATTAGGTCTACAAAATTTAGTTTTTGTTATTAAATATTAAATCTTGTTAAAAAACATACCAGTGACGGATATAAATATTAGTTCAACAACAAAATGTGGTTGATTGAAAGATCTTATGATGTTGTGTATAACACGAGTGAGAGAAATGGTTTACTATATAACACGAGTGAGAGAGATGGCGCAAAAATTGATAAATTTTAGGATAAATTACTCTTTTGATCTCTTTATTTGTCATGAAATTTTAGTTTGATTTTCAAGTTTTTCGTTGTCTCAATTTGGTCCTCATTTTCTTAAAAATGACTCAATTTGGTCATCACCGTTAACTTTGACCAAACGGTGGTCAAAGTCAACGCTACATGTCAATTTCTGGTTTTTTTGAATTTTATTAATTTTTTACATGTGTCACTTCATAGTTGTATCACGTGTCAAAGTGACTTAATTTGGTCTCTATATTTGTTTTTAATTTCAATTTAGTCCCAATTTTTGTAAAAATGAAGTAATATTGTCCTTCCTTAAATTGAAACTAAATTTATTTTTTTTATAAATTTTATGGTGATATTCTTACTAAAATTAACGTTTTTATTAAATATTTCTATAAATATTTTAAATTAACTTTAAATTCTATACAAAACATTAGATTTTGGTTTTGTTTTGAACTTGAAATTTAGTTCATAAACTTATGTGTGACAAGTTATTTGATTTTTAATCTTCAGTAAGTTTGTATAATATGATACACTTGATGCCTTTATATATAATAACAAAATTGTTAAATTTTTTAAATTAAGTTTGGGATTTAACTTTGTTTAATAATAAAACTAAAAAAAAAACTTATTTAAAAATATTTCTACAAATATTTAATAAAATCGTCAATTTTATTAAGAATATCATCATAAGTTGTATACAAAGATTAAATTGAGTGTCAATTTAAGGAGGAACAATATTGCTTCATTTTTACAAAAATTGGGACTAAATTGACACTAAAAACTAATATAGGGACCAAATTGAGTCATTTTGACACGTAGCACAACTGTGAAGTGACACGTGTAAAAAATAAAAAAATGAATTTTTTTTTAAAATATTAAAAAAATTCAGAAAAAGCATAAATTGACACGTGGCGTTGACTTTAACACTGTCTGGTCAAAGTTAACGGTAAGGACCAAATTGAGTCATTTTTAAGAAAATGAGGACCAAATTGAGATAACGAAAAACTTGAGAACCAAATTGAAATTTCATAACAAATAGAGGGAACAAAAGAGTAATTTAACCTAAATTTTAAGAGATATAATTAGGGGTGTCAAGATGAGTCAACTCAGCTCACACCGGTTGATTCATCACAGTTGAGCTAAAAAATAGTTAACTCCAACTCACCTTTTAGTAAGCTAGAAATTTTGCAACCTGGTCCGACCCACCAAGGGTTGGTAGGTTAGTGGGTTGACTCATTAACAAATGTTTTTCTTTTGTAATTTATTTTATATATTTATTGTATTACAGTGAGAATGTATTGACTTGATTTATTTTTTATAATAATGGAATCAAAGTGCTCACTCTTAATTCTCGAAATATTATTATAAATACTAAAGACAGTAGTTAAAGATTAAAATATCAACGTACATAAATTGGCAAACAAATAAATTAAACATTCAAACTATTCAAATATTATTGAACAACATTCTAGTATTTAAAAATATCAAATTGTGAACATGAATAATTAAAAATAATAAATAATTATAATAAAAAAAATCTAAAAGAATTGTAAAAAAAAACTAATAGTGTAGGTAGCATTTTTCAACTTCTGTCGTAGCTATAAATATGCTACTTGTATCTTAAAAACTTGTAATGTCCACATTTTCTTCCCATTTTATTTCTCTCCTTCTCTATTTTAGTTTCACAAATTATTGACCTGTATATTTGTTGCCAACATTATTTATTTGATTAATTCATTAATGATAGGAAGGAAGAATAACAAAGTTGATAAGTGGGCACAAAAAAAAATTAAAAACACAACCATGTCGAAGTTATGGAGTTATGTTTTCTTGTCTTCCATCACTAGCACCTGCTTAACTGATTTATTATTTTTTTCAAGAGAAGTAGTTCATAAAATTTTAATTAATTTTTGCTATCTTTTTTTACTAGGGACATCTTATTAGAAAAGAAGTCCCACATCATGAAAACTTACCTTGTGGCTTACCTTTCATGTTATAAAAGAAACCTAATGTTTCCTAAGGACTACATCCCAAAGTCCTTTCCTTTTCATTCCTTTTACTTTATTGCTTAAGAGAATAATTAAGAGAGAAAAATAGTTTCTCCTTTAAGGTTCTTCTTGTATTTGTTTTTCCTATTTCCAAGAGAGAGGGGTTGTTATTATTTTCTCCTTGGGACTAGAGAGAATAATATGTAATTTTTCTTTCATTAATAAAATTACATTCTTTGCCTATTATCTGTTTTGTTCCTTTTATTTTCATCTTTTATTTTATTTGTGAGTACTTGCGTTATTACTTTGATACCCAACAAGGTATTAGAGCCACTGATTCATGTGATTATATTTCGTTGTTATTATCATTAGAATAGTGTTGTGATAGTGGATATGGTGTGGTAGTGTGAAAGTACATGTATAAGAAAGTTCTTGCTAGGAAAGTACATTGGTGGAGTTCACGTATAATAATAGTTACCATTCCAGCATCGGGATGACACCATACGAGGCATTGTATGGTCAGAGATGTAGGACTCCTTTATGTTGGCAACAAGATGGGGAGTCAGTCGTACTTGGACCAGAATTCTTACAGCAAACCATTGAGAAGGTGAAGATGATACAGGATCGGATGCGTGCAACTCATAGTCGGCAGAAATCCTATGCAGATAAGAGGAGGAGGTCGCTAGAGTTTGAGGCAGGTGACCACGTATTCCGCAGGGTTACACCTACAACAGGAATTGGGAGAGCTCTCAAGTCGAGGAAGTTGACTCCTAGGTTCATCGGGCCGTACCAGATCATGAGGAGGATTGGACCAGCGCCGTACGAGATTGCTTTGCCACCTCATCTGGCAAACCTGCACAATGTCTTCCACGTATCACAGTTGAGGAAGTACGTTATAGATCCTACCCATTTACTGGAGCAGGATGATGTCCAAGTGCGCGAGGATCTGACCATTGGAGTTGGACCGGTGAGAATCCTGAATTCTCAAGTCAAACAACTCAAAGGGAAGGAGATTCGAACTGTGAAGGTCCTCTGGGACGAGGCAACCCAGGAGATGACGTGGGAGATGGAGGATCTCATGAGGAATTCTTATCCTCACATGTTTCCTAGTAAGTCCTATTTTCGAGGACGAAAATTTTTAAGGTAGGAGAAATGTAAGACCCGTGAAAATTAATTAATTAAATAATTAATTAATCAATAAATGCGGGTAGTGGGAGCCTTTATGGCATTTAATTTTTACTTGTATGACGTGAAAAAGTACTAGTTCAAGTGGTTGAGAGTACTTAATTATGTGAGAGGACTTGGGTTTAGGTCCTATGTATGTCATTTGTGTGTTATTTGATTTATTATTATTTTTGATAATATGCTTGATCATGTTGAGTGATAATATAATCATAGAATTATATTAGTCATCACGAAATATGAATTGGTTAAATGGTTGTGTATTGAGTTGACATTGGCATGGTAGTGGGTTTGAACTTTAGGTAACCTAAGCTAAACTATCTTTTTGCTAAAATTAGTTTTGGAATGAATGTGAAAAGGCATAGGAACCCTAGCTGGCCAAAGAGCAGTCAAGAGCGGCAGAAAAATAGTCCATAATGAACCATTGAATGGAAATTAAAATCACCATTAAGCTTCATTTTCGTTTTTGGATAATTAACACTCATTAAAACCTAATTAAAAGGCCAATTAGAGGTAAGGATGAAGGTTTTCTGAGTCTACCATTGTACTGCACGTTAGGGAGAGAAATTCAGAGAGAAACGTGAGGTTGAGTGCAACAAAGGAGCTGAATTGGGTGAGAGACAAGGGAGGTCATTGGTGACCAAAGAAGAACCTTCAAATTTCAAGTTAAGCTAAGGAATCTAGGTTAGGGGTGCTATCATCGCGTTTAAGTGTTAAATTATTGCATGAATTGTGTAATGCATGTATATTGATCATGTACCCTCTGATTTTCTTTAGATTTCACATGAACAGCCGCTAGGTGACGCATCAATTCCTGCATAATACTGGGTTCCTGAAGAGGAACCGCCTCGTAGTAAGGTCCCGATCACCTGGCGATGCGTGACTAATTCACCCAGTTTTTGGGTTTCGTTGAACTGCCTGGCAGTGATGAACACCCGCCAGGCGACACGAGGAAATTTTGTCTCGTTTCTTGATGTTTTGGGGTTCTGGGATGATCTTGTTTGGGGAAAAGGAAAGCCCTAACTATATATAAATGATTAGATGTCATGTATCTCTGAATTACATCTGAATGGAGGTTAAATTGGTTAAAATTGGATTTGAATGCTATTATAGGGTTGGAATTTTGGGTTGAAATGTCACTAGAATAATTGATGTTTAAATTAATTTGGAAAAGGATAATGGTTGCTTTTAGATTACGAATTATTAAAAAGGAAAGCGAGATCGCGTGAGAATTGATGGAAAGATGCAAGTAAGGAAAAACTAGAAAACAATTGGGGTTTCGTAGGTGCAAGAATTTTTGGAAATTCTCCAGAATTCTATGCACCGCCTAGCGGCACTTGCATGGCCGCCAAACGACTAGTGAAGATCAGGGGATGTTTTAGTTGAGTTGGCAGCGAGAGGAGTTTCAGTGAGTGGTCAATTGGTGGTAGGCAACAACATAATTAAGATCTGTTGGTTATATTATTAGGAACAGTGAATGATTAATGGAATGAGATGAGAATTAAGGAATGGATTATAAATCTGTATTGTAATGGTATTATAATGGTATTGCGTCTCAAGTATAAAATATTGCAGTGGTTGGAATGGGTTACTCATAAGCATAGGTAGTTGGGTTGAGAGGGACTAAAACTAAACTGAATAGATTGGCATAGGTAGTTGGGTTGACAGGCGATTTGGAAGTTGGCAGTGCCTGGCGCCTCAGAAGCAGTGCCAGGCGATGATGCAGCACATTTGGTTTGTGCTTACTTTGATGTGCGTGGTCTACAATGCTTCTATGATACCTTAAAGGTCAACTTGTTGGTGTTCCTTGAGTTGTGGCTCGGAACGTATCCCTTGAGTTGTGACTTGGGATAGGGGTTAAGCACGTGACATTCCTTAAGTTGTGGCTCAGAATGACATCTCTTGAGTTATGGCTCGAGATGAAGGATGAACACGAGGAACTCTTGAGTTGTGGCTCGAGTTGGCGAGTGTTGCCGGTGTGAGTGTGCACGTAGCGGCGTGTACGGATGGGTCCAGTGAGATTGCCCTCCTCAGTAATAACTGACGAGTTTGGTAGTCTTGGGACATATGAATGTTATTCGTATTGGGAACTCCACCTGGCGTTATGATGTATGATCCGTAGCATTGTTTCCTGCACGTGCTCTATCGGTTGTGACCGATAGGTGTAGCAGCAAGACATCTTGAGATATTCATCAGAAGACCTAGAACACGGTGAACATGGTTGTGTCCATGTTGTATGGTATCAAAGGATGGAATTCTTTTGGTGTGGTTGTGATATATGTATCCGTTGTATATATATATATATATATATATATATATATATATATATATATATATATGTTTATTCTATTAGCTCACCCTATCTACTTGTGTTTGGCAATGATCATATACGCGGTATACGTGAGCAGATGATGTTGCAGGTAGATTTGGTGAGGCGTAGAGCTGGAGCGGGGCTAGTCTTGGGAGATTTTATCATACTTTAATTTTATAATGGATAATTACCCATTTTGGGTTTCAGTTATTGTTATGGTGAAATAAAGTTTGAAATTTCCTGCGTTTTTGAAAAATGGATTTATAATTAATGAACTTTCATCTTTCTTATTTTATTTTATTATTAAATTCGTAATATCCGAATAGGATGTTACAAGGATAGTACTAGTTTTTGTTCCAATTCAAGCATAGTTTCTCACACACCAACCCATCTTTGCCACTCATCTGAAGTGCCACAATCCTAATTCATTACTGTCAACACCATTTCCAATTATCATAAGTCATCTTATGTACATTAATCCACTATATGCTATCACTCATGCAAAATCTCAAGTGTTCACACTTATGCTTTCATTATTAATTGATATAAGCTGCCCTCTCCTTTTCAACATAACCCAACACCGATTCAACCTTACTAATTTCTCTCTTAATCTCTTGCCACATTATATCACATTCTAACACTTAAATTGAACCATCTCCAACTTGGCCACCCAAAGGTACCACAATTTCCTCAGTCTCGTGCCACAACCACTTCATTCCTAATACTGTTTTAGTTGCTATTATGTACCAATTTTCATTTAACAATTTCCCCAATTTACCATTCTGATCACGATTAATTCATATTAACTATCATGTATTTCCCTTCAACCCCAAGGTATTCGTGACCCATCATCGCCCTAATTTATTCGTATTATTCTCTCTAGAAAGCACTGTTGATTTCTCCATATGCCCCTCACGTTAAGAAACCAAATTACCACTTTGACCTGCATTGTCGCCTAGCGGCAGATTACGTCCTGCTAGGCAGCACATCAGTTTCTAAGGAACCATATTCTGTTGCACCTGCCACAGAAACCCTAAAATACCAAAATTCCTACTTCTGCTTAATTCTACAATCTAAACATGCAATCATGCTTTCAAGGCTATAATTATCACCTTAAGAGTGTACATAAAACTTCGTCATAAACTTTCTTTATTAATTAATTTGTAACATCAAAGCCCCAATTTTCCAAACCCTAAATGAGCGTTCATACAATTTTTCTCTAATCAACACCAAATAATAGTGTATTCCTAACAATTCTTAATACTCAATAATCAACCTATATCTAAACTCCCTTCTTCCCTTATTGGAATTATTACAGAACATCAAAACATCAAAAATTGAGTTAGTATAACTCGCGTCACCTGGCAGGTGTTCATCATCGCCTGATCGTTCATATAAAACCCAAAAAACTGGGTGAATCAGGCATGCGTCGCTTGGCGGTCCAGTGCATGCTGTCAAGCGGTCCCTCATAGGAATCCAGAAAACCTACAAAAAAAGCATGAGTCGCCTGGCACCTTTGAAGGCCTGCCAGGTGGTTTCTAGAAAATTTATAAAGAAGTTGCAAAATTTGATATAACTATACAAAATGACCAACAACAATTCATGTAGTGTAAAAAATTACTATAAACACAGTCAAATTTTAAGTTCAACTCCCCTAACTTTGATTCCTTGCTACACTTCAAGAATTCTAGAATTCCTTCTTGGTCAACAATGGCCTCCCTTGCTTTTCCCTCCGTTTAGCTCCTTATCTCACTCATTAATACAATGTTTACTCTAAAACCTCTCTGCTATCAGTATGCACCGATGGCAGCCCAACAAACCACTCTCTCACCCTTAATTGATCACTTAACTATGCTTTGATTAACCTTAATGACAGTAAAACGAAAATTCCATTAAAATTAGCTTAATGGTCATTCAATATTGATTCTATGGTGGTTTCACAATCCCCTTCTTCCCTCTTAGACGACTAGGGTTTCTACTCTTGCACAATCATGCCAAAAAGAATTTTGGCAAAAAGAAAGTTTAATTTGTGTTTATCAAGGTTCAAACCCACAACCTTGCCAATGTCAAGTCAATGTGTAAGACCCGTGAAATTTAATTAATTAAATAAATAAATAATTAATAAATGCGAGTAGTGGGAGCCTTTATGGCAGTAAATTCTAATTTGTATGACATGGAAAAGTATTAGCTCAAGTGATTGAGAGTACTTAATTGTTTGAAAAGACTTGGGTTTAAGTCTTATGTATGTCAATTATGTGCTATTTAATTTATAATCATTTTTATAATTATGCTTGACCATGTGGAGTGGTAATATAATTATAGAATTATAAGAATTATTGTGAAACATGAATTGGTTGAATGGTTGTGCATTTAATTGAACATTGGATGCTTATGGGTTCGAACCTTGGTGAATCCAAACTAAATTTTCTTTTTGCCAAAATTACTTTGGCATGAATATGAAAAGCCAGAAACCCTAGCCTCCGAGGGAGGGTTGGAAAACCATCATAAGACAACCATTGAATGGCAATTAACCTTAGATTAATGCTATTTTTGTTTTGCATCAATTAACCCACATTAAGACACCATTTAGTGGCCAATTAAGGGGAAAAGAGAGACAGGTTTTGTGGCTGGCATATTGTGGGATATGCATAGGAATACGAAAATTAGTGTATGCATGCTTATGGTTTCTATTGTATTGAGTACTTTATGTGACTCAATCACTACTATGATTCTTCTTTTTTTGACTTGCTGCGATGTTTAGAGTTTTTCTCCTAAATGCGCCACAATTATTATTATAATTATTATTTATTATTATAATTATTATTATTATAATTATTATGATTTATATATTATTATTACTAGTTACTATTATTATTATTATTATTTTAATATTACTATTATTATTATTATTATTATTATTATTATTATTATTATTATTAGTAATATTTTATTGTTATTATTATTATTATTTTTATAATTATTGTTATTATTATTTTTATAATAACTATTTATTATTTTTTATTATTTTTATTTTTATTACTATTATTATTATTATATTATTATTATTATTCTTATTCTTATTATTTTATTTTACTATTATTATTAATATTTTATTATTATTATTATTATTATTATTTTACTTATTATTTTTATTATTATTCCTATTATTATTATTTTATTTTACTATTATTGTAGTTTTATTATTATTATTACTATTATTATAATTATTATTTATTATTATACTTATTACTATTATTATTATAATTATAATTATTTTTATTTATATATTATTATTACTAGTTATTATTATTATTCGTATTATTAATATTTTATTTGCTATTATTATTATTATTAATATTTTATTATTACTATTATTATTATTATTATTACTTTTATTATTATTTTTACTATTATTGTTATTATTATTATTATTATTTTTATTATTGTTATTTATATTATTATTATTTATATATTATTATTAGTTGTTATTATTATTAATATTTTTATTATTATTATTATTATTATTATTTTTATTTTATTTTGTTATTATTATTAATATTTTGTTATTATTTTATTTTATTATTCTCATCATTTTTATTTTTATTTTTATTATTATTCTTATTATTTTATTTTGTTTTAACTCATTAGTATTATTGTTTTATTATGATTATTTCATTATATTTTATTATTATTTTCATTACTATTATTTTTATTTTTATTTTTTTTTGTTTTATTTTTATTATTATTGTTGTTGTTATTTTTATTATTATCATTATTATTGTTTTATTGCCCATGCGATATTTTGGGACAATGGTTATGTATTCTTCCTGCTTTTCTATATTGTTTGGTTGTTCAGGATTGTGTTAGACTATGATCCAATCATGTGATTATGATTGGATAAACATATTTCATGTTATGGATTGTATGTATAGTGCTTGGGGTTCTTTGGAACTTGCTTCAAAGTGCCAAAAACTAGTAGCAGTGACGCTACTGGTGTGGCGCTTATCGGCTTGGGGTGTGTTGCCATGTGATAAGGGAAAACTAGAGAAGCTTGGAACGCATGGCGCCTAGCGAAAAATGTGATCCCGTAAGGCGAAAAAGATCTGGTAGAGGCTTTGGAAAGAATATGGCGCCTAGCGGCGTAAGGTGTACACCAGGCGGTTTGGAAGCGTGGTGCGCCTGGCGACTCGTGAGTAGCACCAGGCGATGTTGCTGAGGCAAAGATGTTTGGCTTGTTTTGGATATGCGTGGTATACAAGGCTTCTATGATACCTTAAAGGTCGGCTTGTTGGTGTTCCTTGAGTTGTGGCTCGGAACGTATCCCTTGAGTTGTTCCTCGTGTTCATCCGCCATCCCGAGCTCAACTGGAGGGATGCCATTCCCAGCTCAACTCGAGGAATGCCACGTGCTTAACCCTTATCCCGAACTCAACTCACGGGATACGTTCCGAGCTCAACTCAAGGAACACCAGCAAGCCGACCTTTAAGGCATCACTAAAGCTTTGTAGATCACGCACGTCAAGAGTAAGAAACCCAATACCACTACAGTACAATCGTCTGGTGGGGGACATGTACCACTAGGCATTGCGCACTTCCAGATCACCTGGAAGGTATGATGAGTCGAACCTTGGCTCACATTCAATAATTAAATTTTTGGGAATTTAATATTATTTTTGCGCTTAAAAATTGTATTTAGTTGCATACTATATTATTGGATACTCTTGAGCTTAACAATGCACTGTAATTTAAGTCCTTAAGAGTATAAATAGTGAATATTTTAATTCATAAATTAAGTCCCAAAATAAAATTTTTGGAGAGGAATAGTTCAAGTACTAAATACACCCCTAATTCTCATGTTTACACTCCCCTTTTTCAATTGGATTATCTATTTCTGAAAAAGGATGTTTCTGGAGCTAACTGCACCCCCCCTGTTTTTCGGTTTACACCCCCTTCTGTAAATGAACTTTCAGTTTCTGATATGCACCCTTCCTTTTAACTAAGCTACACCTCTAATGTCAATTAAACTTTAGTCCACCAGATTTTGTCACGTGGCAATCTTCCACTTACTAAATTAACCAATGCAGTTTGCCACATCATCAATCCTCCACTAACTCAAATCACCAATCAATGTTTGCCACGTCATCGTCTCCTTCCTAAAACAAACCCTAACCCTAGTCTCCTTCTCCCTCTCTTCCGCACCAACCCACTCCGCAGCCGCCACCTCCATGGCCGCCACGATCACGTCCGGCCACCGCTGCACTCGCTGGAAAGCAGTCGCCCATCGTGCCCTCGTCGAAAACCCATCATCGCTGGTGCACTGGTGGTCAGCGACGTCTTCGTCTTCTCCACGCGTCTTGCAGCCACCACCATCGTTCTCCCGCCTGAAACACCATCCTTTCGCGCGAATCTGCCATACTCCACGCGAAAAGTGCAGTCACCATCATCACGCTTATGCCGGGACGTCGCCACTGTCGTGCTCTAGGAGCTCGAACATGCCACTCCCGGGCCGTCGTCGAGGTGCATCTCGTCCACGGGCCGCCTAGCCGGAAAATGCACCAACACGCAACCATCGTTGCGACCTCAACGTGCAAGCACATGCACTGCGCACTAGATCGGAGAAGAAGAAAGAAAGCAGCACCTCTAACGCTGCATCACCTGCACTTCTTCACGCTGAGGGCAGTTCGAATCTACAACTACCGTGTCACCGTTCTACGTCTTCTCCATCGTGGCGACTCTTCTGGCAGGAGAAAATGCTAAGTCCTTACGAGCACGTGGCAGCCTCTCACTGGACAATCAAAGAGTCAACATTGGTCAACCAGTCAACTCTGGGGAAGGGCGGTCAACGTTGGTCAAACATGTTATTTTTACACTATTTTTGGCAGGTGGTTCCTCTGCAGAAACCCTAAATGGCCTAGCAAGAAAAAGATAGTCTAGCAGCAGTTCACCACCAACCAGACTAATTTTGGAAATTTCCCAGAACCACAAACTTTAAAAATGGAATATACAATTCATACATAATCATACCATACTTAGCATGCCAATCAGACTTAAAATAGTCAACACATGAAATTACCATATTTAGCATGCCAATCACATTTAAAATAAGGTTAACGTATGGTACTCTAATTATCATACCAATCAGAATTAAACATAAACTTAACGTGTAAAGCTCCCCTAACCTGATTTCCTTACTTAAACGCAAATGCTAGAGCTCCCCCTTTGATCACCAATGGTCTCCTTAGCACCACCTCATTTTAGCTCCTCTAATTCACTTGCTAATCATTATTTTTCCTTAATTTTGTGCACCTTGTTGTCTGATCTTCAACATCAGAAAAGATTTGGTTTCTATTTTTCTTCTTGGGGATCTCAGTTTAGAGAAGTAGTGGGAGCTTTGGTCAAAAGCCGCAGCAGGAGCTTTGGTCAAAGGCAGCAAGAGCTTTGGTCAAAAGCCGCAGCAGGAGCTTTGGTCAAAAGCCGCAGCAGGAGCTTTGGTCAAAGGCAACAGGAGCTTTGGTCAAAAGCCGCAGCAGGAGCTTTGGTCAAAGGCAGCAGGAGCTTTGGTCAAAGCAGCAAGAGCAATGGCATTGGAATAAGGGAAGGTGAGGATTGAGAAGTTTGATGGTAGTGACTTCGGGTTCTGGAAGATGCAGATAGAGGACTACCTGTATCAAAAGAAGTTGTATCTACCCTTAACAGGGCAGAAGCCAACCGACATGGAGCAGGCATAATGGGATTTGTTAGATTGGCAGACACTCGGTGTGATCCGGTTGACATTAGCCAAGAATGTTGCGTTCAACATCATGAACGAGAACACAACCGTAGATTTGATGAAGGCATTGTCAAATATTTATGAGAAGCCATCTGCAGCCAATAAAGTGTATTTGATTCGCAGACTAGTCAACCTAAAAATGGGTGAAGGTAACTCGATTACTAATCATATTAGTGAATTCAATACAATTATTGTGCAGTTGACATCAGTGCAGATAACATTTGATGATGAGGTGAAAGCATTAATTTTATTATCATCTCTTCCGGAAAGTTGGAGTGCAACACTTACTGCAGTTAGTAATTCTGCAAGTAATAGTAAGTTGAAGCTTGATAACATCCGTGACTTGATCTTAAGCGAAGATGTTCGCAGGAAAAGTTTAGGGGAATCTTCCAGTTCTAGTTCCGGTTCAACATTGAGTACTGAAACTAGAGGAAGAAGTAGCCAGAAAGGTCGTAATCAAGGCTGGGGCAGATCAAAGTCTAGAGAGAAATCAAAACCAAAATTCCGGATTGATATCACTTGTTGGAATTGTCACAAAAGGGGTCACTTTACAAATCAATGTAGGGCTCCAAGGAAGAACAAGAACAAGAGGCAAGATGATGATCAATCATCAAATGCAGCAACTGATGAAATTAAAGATGCACTATTATGTAGTCTAGATAGTTCTATTGACTCATGGATTATGGACTCAGGTGCGTCATTTCATACTACACCTTCCTTAGAACTATTTTCTAACTATGTTCCAAGAAAGTTTGGGAAGGTCTACCTTGCAGATGGGAAATCTCTTGATATTATAGGAAGATGTGATATCAATATCAGAACCTCTAATGGAAGTGTGTGGACTTTGAATAATGTCAGACATATTCATGCCTTAAAGAGAAACTTAATATCTATAGGGCAGTTGGATGATGAAGGTCATTACACCACCTTTGGAGATGGACACTGGAAAGTAATGAAAGGTAATCTTGTTGTTGCTCGTGGAAAGAAGCGAGGA
>Ga0214543_1000410_pt1 | contig 70465 bp, 27 predicted proteins | sample CNSS2metaG_FD_160094 | JGI IMG/M metagenome (GOLD analysis project Ga0214543, IMG submission 160094) | Root nodule microbial communities from cowpea collected in UCLA plant growth center, Los Angeles, California, USA - CNSS2 | ecosystem: Host-associated > Plants > Roots > Nodule | place: USA... | reverse complement strand
ATATTTGGATACATATATATATATATATATATATATATATATATATATATATATTATAACTCAGGTTTTTTTTATCTTTTTCATTACATTTGTATCGTAATAAACGACATAGGTTTCAGAAAGAGAATTTTTTTAAAGACAATGATACTTTATCCACTTTTAACCCATCACTTTAATCACCATTAGATTAATTACATCACATCATTTAAAAAAATCAAAATAAATTATTTAATAGTGATTGAAAAAGTGAGTTAAAAGTGGATAAAAAAAAGTGGATTAAACTATCTTTATCATTAATTTGATACAACCTTGAATCCTTATTTATTTAAATTGCATTATTATGATTGAATTATCAAATATCACCAATTTATTATAAACAAAATTTGCGGCATTAAACATGCGAAAAAATAAAGAATAATTGTGTGTGTTTGTTTACATTCAAAATTTTGCGAAGAAGCTGACAGTGGAGTGCAATGGAGAGCTTATGAAATGAATTAAAGAAAATGAGAAAGTAAGAAAAAGAAGAAAAAAAACAATTGTGATTCCTGAGTTGAATGAAGAAGCATGGGGAATGTGGATCCTCAACTTCCACCACTTCCAAATCCAAATGATTGGTCAATCCACGATAACAAAGACGATTTGGTATTTCCCCCAATTCACCACGAAAACCTCCAAATTCTCTCACCACATTCAGACCACCACACCCCCCAATCACCTCCTTCTCCCTCACCCTTCCATTCTCGGATTCGCGGCTGGACCACTATCGCCCTCCAGATCTTTCGTTCCAAGCTTTCCTCTTTCAGGAACAAAGGGGCAATTTGGTCAATTGGGGTTCCCGCTGCGGCGCTCTTAATGTTCTGCTGGATCATCACCGCCGCGAAGAAGAAGAGAACCCTCACACCCAATGAAGCTCGTCTCATCTCCATCGTCAAGCAAAAAGAACAGGTTCGGTATTTTTCTTTTCTTTCATAAAATTTCCCATTTTTATGGGTTTTAGCTCATGTTAGCTTTTCTGGGTGTACTAGTTAACCATAGGATAGTTAAGCCTATAAAAACGGAAAGAGACAACAACCTGTTTGTTGTGTGGCATGTGATAATGTTGTATTAATCGTGTGATTGCTTTGTTTCATTCACTAAAAAGCCTCAAATTGGTTAGGAATCAAGGTTAAAAGAGAAATTTGTGAACACCTTTATCTTCCTTTTAATGAATAGAACTATGACATCCCATGGGAGTTAAAACGAACAATATTTGGATTGAAGTGAACCTAAGGTTAAGAAATTTAAGGTCAGAACAATTTTTACAGTGACAAGATAAGAAAGGTTCAGGAGTCATATAGCAAATGGAGTGGAGGAAATTTACAATTAAGAATGACCTCACCTTGTTTACCCAAAAATTGGATGTGTATGTGCGCATGAATGACTGATTTTCTATGCAAATGCATTTATGTTTTCTCTCATTTCTTTGTATTCATTCTCTTGAATATGTACACTTTTTACTACTATGCTAGCTAGTACTCATTTGTTTTGGCCTTCGTTTGTAATTGCTGGTTACTTCTGTTTACAGAAAATTGCCCAACTATTGAACCAGATTGCACAAATGAACGAAATACTTATCGATCGTCACAAGGCTCTGGCTGCGAAAGTGGACTAATGATTGCCTATAGGTTGTGAAAATGGTTGGTAGCTCACATTCACAAAGAACGGTGAACAAGAGTTTCACCAAACAGTGATGCCGCTTTTGTCTTTCTATTTTTAAATATCACTGCTTACGTGTGCATTTTCTCAACTTGTTTGTATTCTGCATGTGAGAGTTAGGTTGTAATTGACAAAAGAACTAATTGTGATTCTTCGCACATGTTCCTGCTACAGCTGAGTGATTTAACATGTACTCAGAACTGGCATCTGCAAAGCAAATGGCTGACGAATTGAAGTGCCAACGTTGAAGAAGGAAGTTCTCCACTCCTCATGATTCGTCAATGACTAGATCAGCAAGGAAATGGCTGAATTCTCTTAACTGTACTAATGGTTATTCAGCTAAGTTCTTTGTGCTATAGATCTTCAGCGCATGTTTCATTTGTGCAGGCCCTTGATGTTAACTAAATGACTCCCACCATATTTGGTGAGCTTTTTGGAAAATCCCATTTTTTTTATTTAATATATTTGAGATGCAAGCCATAGAACGTGTCATTCTACATGGTTTAATATATTTTCAGGCTGAATTACGGTTTTTCATTTGACTTCCTATACTTTTATTCAAAATAAAAGCCATGCAATAAAACATTTGAACTGTTAATCATATGTAGAAAATTTTGTAGCGCATCCTCTTGGTTAACAATGATGAAGCTGGATCGAAAGGACTGATAGTCTGATACCAAATAGAATATACATGAAACCAGGACTACCTTGTGTTGTGCATATACAATATACATAACATAAGGAAAAAGGGTGAGATCACTTAGGTGTGCTTAATTCGGAGAAAACAATGAAGAAATAAGTTGAAAAAAAGGAGTAAGAAATAAAATTAAATGTGTAGTTGTTTGTTGGAGTAGAAATAAATGAGACACATAGGACATGGTTAGAAAGATAAGTAATTTCACTGAAAATAAGGATGTGAAATAGTAGATTTGCTTCTAACATTTTGCTCCTCCCTTCTCCCCAACATCAAGCAACCTATAGTATTTTCCTTTCCCTTCTTTGTCTTCTGATAAGTAAATCCATATTCATTGGTATCGAGAATTAATGGAAATCCCAATGTTAACTAAAATATTCGGATGGAACGTGTTTATATAATCCTTGAATTTTTACACTGGTCATCATTTTTAATTATTAAATACTTTAGTTAATCTGATACTTTATTTTAAAATGTACCTAAATACAATTTTTTAATTGTTATTTATTATTTATGAGAAAAAAGTTTATATCTTTTTCAAAATTAAAATTTTCATAATATTATATTTTATTTGTTTCAATTTTCATTTATTTTTAAATTATTTAATAAAAATTAAGACAGATACACATCAGAAATATACATTATTTGATAATAATAATAACGATAAGTATAAGTTTTTATTTATAAAATGGGACAAATATAATCAAACAACCTCTACGCGTCTCATTGCGATCTCTACTCTACTCTATAAAAGGAGTTGAATTTTAATCAAACCACAACTGTGCAATTATTTGTTAGTACAATGAAGGCGACACCTTAAATATTGAATTGACTCATTTTGCAATTATAACTTGCAAGAGATAACGATAGGGATACAGAGATAAGTGATGTGGTGTTAGGAGTCTCTTAAAAGCATCCAACTAAATCGAGAGTGTGTTGAATTACCATCACCGTCAGACCAGCGAGAGTACTTTCATACTTCTTTTGATGCTTTATTGTTAAGTGAAAATTTATGTAAATCTCATTAACCCATTTCCACAAAATGACAATGAGGTTATTAGAAAAAGTAGTGCCAAAGAAAGTGGCAATAGCCTAATACTAAAACTTCTACAGCATATTAATAACCATACTATGTTCCTATTCTTTGCTCATCAGTCATAAATGATAACCTGTCCGAAGTATTTGTTTTCTTCAGCTCTGTGGTACTCGCAAATGGGAAGAGAAAAAAATTATTGGAAGGTGAAAACAACTCGTCAAGAAAATACAAGGTTTTATTTCTGTACCTACAGTGCACTGAATGTATAATCGGAACGAAAGCTGTAGCATCTGACAAAGAAATACGATAACATTAACGTGCAAGAAAGCAGCGCCTAGTGAGACACGATAATCACATATAAAGCCGCTCTATCGGTTACAATGAATGACACCTTTTTGGCTCCAAGACAAAACAGTGTTGCAGTTAAAAGATGTTGGTGTGTCTGGTATAAGATATTTATTCTGTTGTTACATGTCAAAGAACACTCCTCACATTCTGGATTCTCTGTTACCACTAAGGTTATGAATCCAAAACATTGTCCAAATGTATCATAAAAATTTGCTTCGAATCATAATTCAGACAAACTATCACAAACTTCCATTGTTGAAGATCATACCTTTATTTTCTTTGCTTTCTCTTGGAATTTGGAAACACATTTGAGATCTGCAGATCAAATATATCAGAAACAGAAAGTGGTGGTTACCTCATGTTACAAAACAGAAAGAGGACACGGAAGTATATTAAGTTCGTGAATTGATTTAATGTCACAAAAGCCCAAATACAAAGGAAGCTCAGTATACAGCAGATGAGTAAATAAAATTTGTTTGCTGATTGCTCAAACTCATAAGATAAATTACGAAAGAATTATATCCTAACATTCTCAAAAGAAGTACCAAGACAACAGAAAAAGCAGAAGTTACATGTGAACTGTCCCCAAATGAAATTTCACTTCTAAATAATTTCTGTCTATAATACCACCAGCATTGAACAGCATTTCTTACTAGCTCTTCAATCCCTTGCTTTCCGTAGAATGCCTTCGAATATCAAATTGGTCTACAAACTCCAAAGGAGTAACAGTCTCATTTCTGATCCTCTTGATCTTGGGGCTCAACAGACCACGATGCCTGAACCCATAGAGTTTAAGCACCTGATTATCAGCAAAATTGTAAGCCCTCTCCATGCTACTGAGGCACCTCTCCACAGGATAATCTCCATAGCTCCCACAGGGCTTACAGCCGACAAAATGTGTCACAAACGGCCATCTCTCATCCCCCAACCCGGGGTGATACTTCTCAATCATCTCCTCGTACCGATCAACCAACCCTGCCCAGTAACCGTGCAAATAGAAGGAATTCTCAAGAAACACCTTATCCATCCACTTCTCCTTCTTGGACAGCAGCAAGTATATCAATGCAGACTGATCGTCGGCCTCAAAAGCCGGCCTCCCCTTGAGATTGGCCGTCAAGATCTTGCCGGCCTCCTCGCGAACCGGCCCCTTAGGTCCCATGGGAGCCCATTCATCAAGCAAATCCAAAGACCACTGACAGTTCCTAAACAGAAAACTCCCAGTATTCACCGCAATCCAAGACTTCTGGTCAAACAACAAATCAGGGTATCCATGAAGAACCAAATTATACGCATCGTACTTAGACATGGGAAGCTCAAACACCATATCAGTAAAAAACGCATCACTGTCCATCCACCAAATCCACTCAACCTCGGGATGTGACAACATCAACCTCCGAATCATAGGCAACTTAGCCCAGTAGCCAGCAAGTTCCACATCCAAATGAGCCAAATTGTACACAATTTCAATCCCGTGTAATCTACAGTAGTCAATCTTGTTCTTAATGGACTTCAAGAGGTAATGATCTCCAATAGGGTTATCACAGGGTTTGGGAGGGGAACCAGTGAGGAGTAAGATGCGAGGTTTACCTCTGATGAAATTAGGGTATTCAGGGTTTTGAGTGAGCCAATTTTGGCGCTCTTGGTCCCAATTATTGATTTTGGGGCCGAGGGTGAAGGTAGCGTTGGGGTTGAAGGGTTGCTGGTCGTCGGGATCGGAGGGGTCGGCGTCGGATCGGATCTCGGCGAGGATGCGGTTGGTCTCCTCGATAAGGTTCTGGTTGACGGCGTCGGCATCGGAGGAGCCAAGATTAACGCCGATGGTGCCGCGGAGGACGAGGATGGTGACAAAGCCGCATAGAATAGTGATCTTGATGTTGTTGAAGGTCTTCTGGATCTGGCGGCCGCGTGGGAGCCCGGTGGCGCGTCCTCGAGCGTTGGAGGTGGGTAAAGCGTTGCTGGTGCTGCGCTTGTGGTGATTATCTTGCCCCATGTCGGCACGAGATTTGGGGAATTTCACCTGAAACGAATCAGCAAAAAGTGTTGTTTGCGAAATGCTGCATAAACAGAGGATGAAGGCTAGAGTGTGGAGGGTGTTTGTCTCCTCGGATCGAGGTTTACAAACAAAATCATTGGTTTGTTTTTAAGGAGATGAAAGTGAAGGTGGGTTGCAGGAACACAGAAACTAAGAAAGACGTGTTTTTCCTTTTCCTTAGTCTTAGATAGATAGATCTTTAACACTTATAAATAATCATAATAAAATATATTTTCCCCTCTTTCTGCTAATTTATATTTATATTTAATACATTTTTTTTTTCTTTTCTAACATCATTGCTGTTTACAGCAGTTTAGTTGAGTTCCTGCCTCCGACACGCTCAGAGGTAAAATGGACAAAACTAAAAACGCTTAAAATAAATTATACGGTTAAATATGATAAGAGAAATATTAACTTATCAATCGGATAATAGCAACTTCCAATTCGGAAAAAACAATTTTTTTTATCGTTTATGGAAATACTATTATATACCAACAATTCAAATTTTCAACTGAATAAAGAATATTATTATTTTTTTAACAATGAAAAGCAAACTTTATTCTGCTAAACCCTAAAATATACTTAATATACAAAACTATTATTGTAAAGTTTTTATATTGTTATTTAATTATATATTATCTTGTATGTTAAATCATTATTTTTGTAATAATTATTTTAAAAGATGTCACTTTCGTTATGACTTTACATAGAAAATGTATATATGAAGTAGAAAACAGGTGCAAAATGCATACACGAGAAAGTACTTAAAAATTAAATATAGAAACAAAAAATTAATAAATATTTTATCGTTAAAAAGTATTAAAAATAATTTTTTGAATGATATAAAATATTCACATTATTTATTTATAACTAAATACGTTTTTAGTCCTCAAGTTCAAGTAAAATTTGGAATTAGTCCATCTTCAAAATTTTTGACCAATTTAGTCCTTCATTTTTCAAAATGCGTGAATTTAGTCCTTTTAACCAATTTTTGTTAAGTTTATCTAACGTTTCAAGCACATCTTATACTAGTATTTGAATTATTTACACCGTTTGACACATTTTTACTTCAATGTTAACTCAAATATTATCATTAAATGTGTTTAAAATATCAAATAAACTTAACAAAATTTGGTAAGAATGACTAAATTCACACATTTCTAAAGATGAATGACTAAATTGCTATAAAGTTTTGAATATGGACTAATTCCAAAATTCACTGAAACTTGAGAGACCGAAAACGTATTTAACCTTTTATTTATTAATTTCTACACTATTTTAGGCTTATTCAAATATACATAAGGATTTTTTTTCATTTTTTTTATATGCTTATCTCTCCAAAAGACGGATGTTTTATATAAGGTAACCATCATGTTTTGCATCAAATATATCTTGTTCTTTTCTTTTACATCTACCAAAACGTTTAGTATTTCGTTTTATTTATAAGAAAAATAATAATATTTTTTTATAAATACTTTTATCTACTTCTATTTTATTTAAAAATATTATCACTTTAATTAATATCTAGTATTATGTTAAATTATTACAATGTACATTTTCATTTTACAAAAAATATTAAGAAATTATTGAAATTTAACATAGTTAAATGAGTTAAATGATTTTATAATACGTATGAAGTTAATTTTTGTTCTGGTAGACAATAACCGAATAATAACATGTAAGTCCTTTTAATATAGATTATAATATTGGAATTCAAGTGTGAGCTTAAGTTTCATATTGATTAAAGATGAGAAAGTTGAATATCTTATAAGAATAAAGATTTATACACTCATTGTCTTAAGACTTTTAGGTTAAAAAATGGTGACAATCTCTTATATATGGAGGGGGTTCGTATTTGATTAGTGTTATATCTCCTCACTGATTCTTCCTCGAAAGACCCAACAGATAATACATTTATAACAAATTTTTTAAATAATGATAAATTTGAGTGATAAAAAATAATTAATTATTGTGACTAATTCAGATATCAATTTATAAACTAAAAATTATTGATAATTAAAATAGTTCTTAATATAAATAATTTGTTTTTAAATTGGCAACTATTTTTTTTATTATGAATTGATATATAAATTAGTCACTAACACTAACTATAAGGTTTTGACCACCAAAATAATCGGTCTCTAATTTAATCTCCAAATGACTAAATATAGATCAAATTTAGAGAACAATTTATTTGATATTCAAAATCTTGGTAGCTAATTTAGAAACGATTTAGAAATCAATTTATAGGAAGAACTATTTTAATTACAAATTTAGAGACTAATTATAATTTTTTATTTATAACAAAATTTATTTTAATTATCAATAATTCTTAATTTATAAATTAGTATCTAAATTATTCACTATATTAACTGATTATTTTTTCTCACAAAAATAATTTTTCTTATGATAACATGAAGACAATAATTTTCATTTACCAACTCATATGATAGTCCATGTTGAAAATGAATATGATTAATAAATTATATTTATTAATTTATATATAGTTTAGATTATAAAATCAGTAAATTATTATAAATAGAATATTAAACTTAATTTAATTCATTCATTCGTTTGTAGTGGTGAACTAATAATATATATCACAAGTATACTATTATATCATTGAAGTAATACTCATGATGCAATACTGTATTTTTTTTTTAATATATATCTATCAACAAGTCAGCACACCAAACTAGATTACTATCTCATAATTATCAAATTTAAACAACTAAAATTATATATATTCAGTTAAGTACTATGAAACATGTGAAAGTAGACATGCTAATAAAATTAAAAGTGTGTTTAGTTCAGCATTCAAAATTGATTTTCAACGCAAAAGTGAGCATTAGTTGTTTTTTATTTAATGTAAATTTTTTATTTTTCAATTGATTTTGAAAATTAAACATATATTAATTTTACGTTAGAAAATTAATTATAACTAATTTGATGAAGAACCAAATACACACTAAATTTTATATTAATATTAAGTAAATCACGTATCATCAATGAATATTTCTTTGTGTAATTCATTAGATATGTAATACAATCCATGTAAAGAGTAAATTGACATTATATAATCACAATACCTACTCGGGGTATTTTTATTAATGTATCTAGTCAAATTGGTTTTGAACTAGTAATTTATAAAAATTATTCAAAAATTTCATTTTAAGATAATAATTTTAGACAATGCTGCATATATTTGCAATGTAAATAATTTATTTCATTTTCACATACAATTTATGCAGGATAAATACATTATATATATATATATATATATATATATATATATATATATATATATATATATATATACTCAATGTAAAATGAATGTGCTTTTTATTTCGGTCCCTATTAAAAATTTTATTTTTTGTCCTCTTAAAATTAAATATTATAACTTTTAGTCCATACTATTACATGGTCCTATTTAACTACTTATGAGTTGAATAACCATCTCATGTGACACACTATGTATAGGTGCGTATTATCCATGAAACGTTAGTTATTTATTTTAAAATGAATATCAGAGACTAAAAAGAACTATTTAAATTTTGGAGGGATGAAAACCAAATAAAAATATTACAAAGAGTAAACCCAAAAATTGAACATTTTACAAGAATTAAAAAAGATAATTTTCGAAAAGAGTTGTACAAAACAAAATCAAAAGTTGGTAGCTTTGGAGAGAATAACAAAATATTGAATTCATTTAAAAAGCTACGCCAATTATAAGTGATGACTTGATCTTGTAAAACTATTTCCATTAATGTCCCTAGAAATGAAGAATTTATTTTTCAGTTGTTGGAATGTAGATAAAAAAGTATGAGGGAAGGAGATTGGGCAATTGGGTGCCCTATAACACATCACAATTTTGTAATGTCAAAAGCGTATTTTAGTTTTGTGTATGAATAAGATTTGGTTGGACAGAAAAAAGAAGTCAACTAATTCCCCAATCCGACAAGTTAAAAAGAGACAAAAGGCCAAAAGGCATGAATGTAGTTAAAGAGTTGAAGGAAAGTGTTTTTATTTTATTTTTTATAAGTAATTGACAAATTAGTTTTAGGATATTTTTATCATTAAAAAATTAATTTTAAAAATAATTAAAGAATAAAATAATATATGTAAAGGATATATAAAAATTTGTTAAGTATCACCGTAATATTGTCCAAGAACTAACTCCAACAAAAGAGAAGATAATCTTAACTAATTAAATTATGAAAACAAATTTTGAAAAAACCTTAATTACACATTTGTTTTAATTTTCGTATTTGTTCGTTTCAGTTGAATTATTTATTTATTTTTGTTTAATTTGATTTTTTAATTTTTAAAAATAATCTAATTTGATCCTATTTAATATAGTATCTTTGTACGTATTGGTGTTAATTTGTGAAATTTATAATTTTTTGTTTAGTTTTTTTTTTTAATTTAAAAAATAAACATAAATTGTCAGGTGTCACGTGTCATTGTATCATTATTATTAATATAATATGACTGTAGTTTTTTTAATTTAATCTCTATATTTAAAAATTTTAATTTAATTTAATCCTTCTATTTTTCTAAAACAATTTAATTTGTCTAATTTGATATCAAATTAATAATTAAATTCATATATACATGTTAAAATAAATTTTTTAAAATTTATACATCAAATTACTTTACCTAAATATTCAAATTATATCATTTTTTACAAGTATAAATAATTACAATGTAAAAATGTAAAAAAAAATTAAGTATTTAGGTGGAGTGATTTAATATATAAATTCTAAACAAATATTTTCATATATATATATATATATATTGTAATTAAGATTAATTATTGATTTGGTATCAGTTTAGAGAGAATAAAATTATATTCTCTTAAAATATTTCATGACTAAATTGAATCAAAATTTTAAATATCTGGATTAAATGGAAAACAACTATTACCATGTGCCAATTACAATGATATGTGGCACTCCCACCCCCACATAACATGATCATGACCTAACATGTGATAGATTATGTATTTCCTTATTTAAATTAAAAAAAATTATTAAAAAATACACAAATTAACACTTGACACGTACGAACATGACGTTAATGTGAGCTTGATGAAATTGAACAAATTGGACCATTTTAAGAAATTAAAAGACCAAATTGATAAAGAAGGAAAGAGGAGACAAATTGAAACGACCAAACAAATACAATAATCAAATGTATAATTAAGCCTAAAAAAAGTTAAATATGTTTTTAATCCTGTTTCAAATATGTTTTATTATCAACTAACATTCGAGTAAACATATATAGTGAAAACAACTCAAATAATATCATAAAATGTGTTTGAATTTATTAAAAAGACTAGATCTATACATTTCTTAGATTAAGAGACTATTAAACCAAAGTTTTAAAAAATATATTAATCTTAAATTTCACTAGAAAAAAAAGATTCAACCAAAACAAAAAATTATTATGTGCCAAACCAAAGCTAAAAAGGAACATGTTATAATTAAGGATATTTATAGAGGAAAGGGGAAACCAATTAATCACCGCACGTAAGTATGCATCGAGATGGAGCCGAATCCAGCTTAGGACATTCTGGCATTGGACCATCTTGTCCCTTCACTGTTGTTACGCACCTCTTTACGACATCATCTTCATACTGTCAACGCGTCCTTAGCTTATTCTCATCTTCTGGGAAGCGCGTGGATTCCACTTCCATTGTCATGGAATGTTGGATTGAAGAGCGGAAACTGGAAACGTGGGTGAGACCTAAATGGGCCCCACAACATCCCCATATTGACGCTCTGCTTAACTTACATGTGCCATGGACCCATGTGAGGGGTTCTCAGATCTTGATCTTCTGCTTGCTCCCTCCATTTTGTAACACTGTGTTATGAGCGATGTAGTTTCAAAAATAGCACATTCACCTCCTAAATGGAAAAAAAGAGCATTTTACTTCTATCATAAGTAAAGCTCAAAAACACAGACAAAAAAGAAACATGAGATTGTGCGATGGGGTGTGCAAGTGCCATTAATTCCTACAATAACTGATTTTTGAATCTAGATGCTTTTGATACGGAAGCTTCTACAAGCATAAACATAACTTTCTCAAACTATATTACAAGGAGGTTCAAAAATTATTTCTAAAGTTGGGTCTCAAAAACATAAAGAAGATAAGTAATTTGAAAATATGTGCAAGCGATCGAGACAAAATGTTGACTGATAAGAACCTTGTCCTTGGAAGAACCACACTACAGAAGACAATAATCAAGTCGTGTCATTGACAAGGGTGAAGTATCGGAGAGATGCACTTTATATTAGTTATTCTCTCAAATTCCCGTGAAAGGTATGAACTTTGAGGGAAGTACACTGATAACTCTCCATTTTATGTACATTTTAAACTCAATGCAATGTATGAGTTTCTTTAAATCTTTCTTGCATCAGTTACGTCTCCTGCACCAGACCTTTCTTTTCTTGCAAATTCACTCTCTAGCTTTTATGTCCTGTTGCTTTCTTGCTTTGATTTTAATGTTCTTGTCTAGTTATAGTTCGATTCTGTCATTGCCCTTTTAATTGTTGCACTTAACTTTACCTGCCTAAAAGCAAGTTTACTGAATTTGATTTAGAATTTCAGAGTATAACATTTTAATCTGTTTGTGCAATTTTTTCCTTATTGAATTCAGAATTGCTTTTCTTTTGAACTTGTAATCTTTGAATTCTGTTTCAGAATCCAAGGATCCAAAGTGGACCTTATTCACAAGATGTCTTCTAACGTTCAATTCACCAATTAGGAGCACATCTTGATTCAGAAATTACTTTTCAATTTGCTCTCTAATCTTCTTTAATTTCCTTGTTTTCAATCCTTTATTTTTCCTGCGTTGCTATGTTAGTAGTTTTTACAGCTTTCTTTAAAATTCACTGCAATTCATTGTCCACTAGTTAGATCATCTGATGTGTTAGTGTAGATTAGGCAAATGGTTCTTCGGTTACTGATTTTAACTCTGAATTTGTATTTGGCATTTGAGCATGCTTGGTGTAAATTTAGTTTCTGCATAATAGATTAGGAATCCAGTTCAGTTTTGTTTTAGCAATTTTACCCAATTGGGGATTTTTTATTTCACTAGTCTTTTTGTTCATTTAACTGCTCTTAGGTCAATTCACATAGCTTAGATCATGTTTGCCTAATCAGTAGCTTAGTTAAGTCATTGTAAAGCATAGAAACCAATTTAACAGTTCAGACTTTAGAACGCTGTCACGCCTGTTGCTACCAAACCCAGTTTCAAGTGTGATTTTTGGTTATGTATGCATTTTGTCTGATTAAATAGTTTTGGTCATCTTTCCTCATCATTCCAGACGTGTTGAATACGTTGTCTCTACACCAACTGCATTATAGGTTAGTAGAACATATAGTTTCAGCATTTAGAAAGATCTTGATATGTGTAAATCGGTCAAACTCAGTTCCAAACGTGACTTTTAGCCCTGCATGTGTTCCTTGAATATAGCTTGCATCTTCCATTCATAAACATCATTTTCAACTTGTTCCAATCACTGCATGTGCATTTTCTGCATTAGTAATCAAGGAAGGCAGATTTGGTCTTAAACTTGTGTCAAAACTGCCAGCTTTGATTTTCATGCATGATTTTAATTTTTAGCATCCTTCTTTGCATTCCAATTGCATATTTGTACTTATTAGAACATAGCTTACATGTCTCTCATTCATCAAATTTATAAAATCCTCATTCTGAGTTCTCTGAGGCATTTCATCGAACAGGTTTAAAAATCATTCTCATGCATTTTCTGCATTTTAAGTGGCTAGGCATATTCCATTGCATCTTCATAATAGTTTTAATTGATCTTTCTCACTTTTTACTCATTCTAGTAGCATTCCATCATCCATTAGCTCTTTGCATAGTGCATAATAATCATCCTATTCTGCTACAAATCATTTTAGTTTACATGAATTCTTCGAATCTTTTCCCCCATCTGTTTTGATCTGGACCTATACAAACATTAGATTCACTTTTTAGTCATCTCCTTGGATTGATACTCAGTCATACCTATACTTCATCAGGGAGACTTAGAGATTTTGTTTAAACTGAATGCGACTATAAGGTTTAACGACCAGAAAAATGAGTACATGTCCGCATCTGACCAATGATATTGTTGTTCACACTCCAACATGTCCATCTAGCATTCTTATAAAGTAAAAAGATAATATTTGATAAATATTTTCATACTCATAAATACGTATTTAAATTATCCTTTTGGATACATATGCCTGTAATGTCTTTGTAATTTAGACTTATGCTTCATAATGTGAAATATAACTAAACCTACAATCTCACTGTTGAATGCCAATTGCCCAATTTTAAACTACACAGGGCATTAGATAAAACTAGAGGAACCAGTTTCTGATGTCAAATAAATTGTAAATATTAAAATAATATGTTGGCCAGCTACAAGTGCAATTCTAAATGTAAAGAGTAGAAGCAGAAGGAAAAATACAAGCTTTATAAGAATTCAACTTTCCCCTGAAATTTAATCAAGATGCCAGAAGCACATTTCCGATGCTAAGCTGACCAGGTTTATTGTATGAAATATTGTCAATGCTCCAAGGAAAAAAGAGTCGCTAATGAACTAATAGAATAAGATGCAGTTTAACTGAGATCATAAAGATTTTCATGCAAGATGTTCGATCCAAAAACAAAGCATGTAGTTCATAACCACAAACCTGCAGTAGTACTAATACGATATTAATCTATTATAAGCAAGCAACAATAATAAGTTAGTTGTTCTTTGGAGAAAAATGGAAGAAGAAAGCGGGAACTAGAACTGTAAAACTGTCAAATTAATTTGAAGTAAACTTTTTAACTTTTTTCTTCTTTTTCGTTGCATCATATTTTTTTCTCATCTTCATTTTTCCAACAAATTTTTTAACTTTGTGTGGAGACTTGGCTTTTGAGCTGTCCGCAAGACTGATTTTTTCTGGCTTCGTAGGTTTGTAAACTTGTGTTATTGAAGGATCCAAAACATCTTCTGAACACTGAAGAATGATGCCCATAGATGTAGCTTCATCCCAGAGCTCTCTTCCCTTCTCAAAATTTCCTCCTCTACAAAGCTTTGGAATGAGCACGTCATAAACCGGTCCATAACCTCCCATTGAACTTTTCTTCATTTTCTCAAACAGTTCAAGAGCGTGATTTACCCTTTCAACTCCACACAGAATACCAATTAAACTATAGTAAAACTTATGATTTGACGTCAAACCTTTTCCAATCATTTGATCCACTATCTCTTTCCCCTTACCAAACCTGCCGCTCAGAAATAACACCTTTGCCACAAGATAATAGCTGACCCAATCAGGCTCACAACCAGAATTTTTCATTGTTTCGAGTATTTGACAAGATTCCTTAACTCTTCGGGTCTTCCCTAGACAAGAAAGCAGAATGTTGTAACTGATAGAGGTTGGGAAAACCCTATAAGACCTCATCTCCATCATGACATTTAAAACTTCAGGCACAAGTCCTGAAGGATTATGTCTAAGATTCCGTTCACAAAGGCACCTGAGGAATGTGTTGTAGCACAGCAAATCTGGAATAAACCCATTCGTTTTCATCTCTTTAATAATTCTCCTAGCTTCCTTCACATTCCTCTGCACAGACCACCCGTAAAGGAGACTTCTATATATGCAAGGTTTTGCGCTTGTAATCTTGTCTCTGTGATGCCAAACTACCCCTTCAGCCCTCTTGGCATGCCCTTTGGAGCAAAGGGCATTAATGATAGCAGTGACAGTAAATTCATCTATAGGACAATTATACTTGTCTAAGTTCTTGAAAACACCCAATGCCTCATCTTCTTTTCCCAGTTTAACCAAAGTATCAGCTACAAGACCAAAAGTCTCTGCATCCATGACTCGACCCTCCTTCTTGAGATCTCCCATCAAAATATCCATTGCTGTGTAGTCTTTCTTTTCAGCAAAAACTCGAAGAGCATGATTGTAATCCTTGTCTTCCAAACTACGATTCAGATTCTTACTAGACCATAAAAAGAACCTGAGCAATCTTCTAGTGTGTGCCTCGTGCTTACTAGAATCAATAGCCTGAGTTACAAGAGGCGAAGTTAAAGAATCTTTGAACTTATTTAGGCTCAACTCCAGATCATCTAGCCCGCCAACAGTGCTCATGACAATGCTGGAGAGCTCTTGCAACTGGGGAGAGACAGATATCGACGGCAATGTGGGGTACTGGGAAAATGAAAGTATTTGCAAATTCTGGGTACTCGTAGCTTTAGACCAAGAACGTTTCCATGCAGGTTTGAACAAAACGTGCGTCATGAATCTCATCCTTGAAATTCATCAAACATGTTATGTGCAGTACTGTAACCCTAAATCTTCAGACACAGTGCAGTGTGAAGTGATGATCAACCACAGCTGTACGTTAACCCAGGAAGATACGATGCTCCCATCCACAAAATCCAAACTTTAGAGACAGCAGTTAAACCCCTTGTGTCTTAAACTTTGGGTTCGGACATGAACTTCTAACGTCGGGCCGAAGATTTAAATTACCAGGGCTGTCCTGTCAGACTGGTTGAAAAATGGAACCACACGAGTTTAGAAGAATATTAAAATATTTTCAGTAAAATTTAATTATATTAATTATACTACATCCTAAAATTTCTATTTAATTTTATTTATAAATATGTTTCTCATTTTCTTTATTATATTCTTAATAATTCCAAAATACGAAAAGATTAATCTGTCATGGAATTACTCCTTTCAAAAATTAAAGGAGTCTTAAATATGTTTTTGCTTTCCGAAATTAATTTGATTTGGCATCCAGTTCCTAAAACAAATATTCTGTATTTCATTTTGGATTTTTTTTATTCTGTTAAGTGAAAATGAAATGTTGTAAAAAAAATTAAGGATAATTACTCATTTGATCTTTATATTTGTTAAATATAAAATTGGTTTTTTAATTTTTTTTTATGTTCAATTTAATCTTAATTTGTGTAAGAATAATTCAATTTCGTCTTTGTCTATAACTTTTTCACAAATAATGTTAAATTTAAGTAAATTACAAATTAACACGTGACATTAAATTTTACACCATTTATAAAAAACTCATCGCAATAACCAAATTGAGTTACTCGTAATAAAATTAGGACTAAATTTTACACCATTTATAAAAAACTCATCGCAATAACCAAATTGAGTTACTCGTAATAAAATTAGGACTAAATTAAGACAAGTAAAAAAGAACAATTGTGATATTTCTTACAAAAATAAAGATCAAAAAGTAATTTAGGGAAAAATTTAATCATACTTTCTTCTTCCGGAAAAGGTTTATCTTTTTGTGTATTTATATGTTAAGTTAACAAAGTTACTATAATAAGGATAAAGTATAAAAGATAAAATTTCAGAAATTAAAAGTCGAGGAAAAAATCTATGAACTACAAGACAAAATCAAACACGTCTTGACAAATAAAAACACATTAAAGTCGTTAAAGTGATAGTAATAGTCGTCGATGTTGTAACAGCTAAGAACATCATGGTAGGAAGGTCTCTTTGTAGTGAAATAGTCTTCAATAGTAACATTATCCAGAGGTTTTGTTATACCTCCAACTCTCCCCTCGAGTGGGTAAATAACTACAACTAACCAGCATCAGCTACATTCACACTTGGATTTTTCCGCTATAAACTAGCTTAATAACACAACACTTTGTACATAGTAATATTACGAAGAAGAATATGCTAGAGCTGGTTGCAAAATTTGTTTGACAGTAAATTTAAGATAATGGTTCCAAAAGTTTTGATTAAACAAGTGTAATAATACTTTCGACCACTTGGGCAAGACCTGCGCCCAGGTACACCTTGAGGAAGATATATGGAACTTCCATTTGAGAAAGTGAAATTTGAGACCCCAGCAAGAGTTTGTTTGAACTAGTTTTGATGAGGATGATGCAGAGTGCAATAGGAACAGCATCAAGTCCTCAACAGGACAATTTCACTGCAGAAAGAAATTCAATGGTCCTTCACCCTTTTGGTAAAAGTTACAATTTGAGATTCTCAAGCATCCTGAGGAGAGAAATCTCTTGCTACATGGTTGTCTTCCTCCTCTTCATCATCTTCTTCATCATAATCAGTGGAAGTAGGTTGTCCATTAAGATCCACATTAACACCATTCAACTTTCTGACAAATTGTCCCCTCACACGAGGCCGCCTTTCTGCAAGCCGTTTTCTGTTGACATACCTAATTTTCTTATCAAAACAGCGTTCTTTCCTTTTCTGTCTAAATTTCATCAGTGCTGCTTCTCTCCTATCAACCTTGCTTGATTTCACTTCACATGAACTTGAACTTCCTAATGATGGCCAAGAATGAGTTGTAGAAATCTGACCAGGTTGTAAGCAAATGCTCATTGGATAATATGGGAAGGATGTCATCCCACTTGCATGAGGAGGACATTGGGGAAGACGATTGTACTGTGCAGAATGACTTTGCAGGTCCTGGATATTCTTTTGATACATTTGTGCTGATGATGGCATCATAACATGATTAACAACTCTTGAAATATAATATGGATAAGCATGCTGAGCAGGATCGGAACCATGACTTCCATTTATTGGATGCACTACTCCCCGAGAATGTTCTTCCCTGTAATGCTTTTGCTGAGAAACTTCCATAGATGCAGGTGGAGTACAAGATCTCTCAATAGAAAAAGAATCAGGGATACTGCTGCTGCTGGGTAAGTCATCTTGTGAATGATGTTCAAACATTTCTCCATTTTCATGTGTATTAAGGTCATTACCCTCCTGTTCACCACATGCTTGATTCACATGTTCCACCCTAACTTCAGTAGTAGTATTTTCAACACGAGCAGTCTCTTCAATGTTGCTCTTCAGTGCTGTTGCTTTAACATAGGTGAAAAAGGCTGATGACTCTCCAATCTTCAGTTCACTCTTCTTTGGACCAGATGAAAAATGTCCTGCAAAATGATGGAAAATCAGAGCGAAACCAGTAAAAATAACAAGCCATTACTCACTTCAGTCAAATTTTATTCAACTTTAGGATCCATTTTAAACCGTTCCCATTTTTGAAATTATAAATGTAGAAGGCAAAATAAGATGTGCAAGTGAAAACTACCAGTATTAATTCTGCTGCATGATGGATGCTGTATTGGAGTACCTATGTGAGTAATCATAGATCACAATTAGGCAAGAACAAATGTATTTCTTTGAGAAATCGAACAGTAGATACATGGACCAAAATTGGCTACAAGGGCACAGAGATAGGAAAAACTGAAGTTTTATGTGTTATTTTATGGCATTCAAATTATTGTCCTATACATTGTATTCAATAAACATAATGCACAAAAGTATTATACAATTTTGTATTTTGAAAACAGTGGTTAAAGGAAAATGAGAAGCATACCTGTTCGGCGATCACTTATTCCAGGCACATCAGGACTGGGAAGCTCCACCACAACATTGGTGATGGCGGCAATACTGACCTGAAAAGATAAATTTTATACAAATGTTATAATATATCACGTAACCACATCTCTGATCTACAGTTATTAGAAGTAAATCACACAGATCATACTTAAACGCCAGTAGCTGGCTCAACAGACATTTGAGCAATGCCTCCTTTTCAGCATTACTGGGTCTATGCAAGGGTCGTATCAACACTTTCTACATGCATAAATACATAATCAAATGGCTCTATACATAGTTGTGAGTTGTCTAGTCTTTAGTAAATGAAAAAAGAAAATGTTTTTCAAATTTTATAGTAACTTCCTTAGAGTTATATTTTTGATTTTCAGCAATGCTGTTTATTTATGATACTAATTAAGACTTACATCTGAAATGGTGTATAAGATTTTATTAAAAATGCAATATGATTCATTTACATTTTCAATTTTCACCGTACCAAATAAAAATGCAATATGATTCATTTAGATTATCAATTTATGGAATACAATTCAACTTTTAATACTAGCATCAGAATTAATATCCCTTTTCAGGTGGAAAGCAGTGAGAAAAACAGTGTTGTGGACCAGCAACTAGGATTACCATAACTTTTTATTTAAATCTTGACTTATTTCAGTTTATCTTGTTTCTTTAATTTTTCCTATCTTAACAAGATCTTGATCTTCGGATCATTGTTTTATTAATTAGGATAATTTTTATATAAGATCCTATCAATTACTGATATATTTATTTTTATTTGATCGAATAGGATAATTGTTAGTGATGATTCTATCGAGTAGGAAATTATTTATTTTAATTGTATCAATTAGGAGAGTTCTTAGGGATATCTTAGTATTACAGGGTAGACTTGATTGAAATTTCATCACTGAGAAATAGTTTTCAGAAAAAAACTTGTGTTAGTTTAGGAGGGGTTCTGTCAAGAACAAGCCTGCTTCTCACTTTCATAAACAGATAGAAGCACAGCAATACGGAGAAGAAAAAAAAAAACTTCGAAAAGTTGAATAATTTGCAAAGTAATCAATGTTGTTAGAGAAAAACACCATTTCTTATATAATAGATTTAATTTCAAGGTGACAAAAGTCATCAATTTCCAATTCTGTAAAATCCCCTACATTCTTTCTTTTATTGTTTAAATACTGTTTGCTAGCATTTACCTCTTGTTCTTGTTGGATTGATACTACGGTCTCTGGATTAGTGCTTCTTTTGGACTTGTCATCTGTGTCATCAGAGAACAAGGTGGTACTGTTTGTATTGGCATCACTTGGATCTGATGCTACCAGTTCAAACTCATAATTCAAGATGTTGTTCTCCACAAGTCCAAGCTGCCAGAATAAAAATATCCATTTCAATTTCAAGTTGAGAAGATCTAAGTTGAACATTGGAAATTTAGTAAAAAAAAAATGTCCTATGCAATGGGGATACGCAAATGCACATAAACAATGAGGAAGCAAGCAAGAGGAAGGGGAGAGGCTGCACCAACATTCCATATTCCATTATGATTATTCCATGAAACGTTGTGCTCATTCATGACTACTAAATCAATGTTTTCCACATTTATTCACATATGATGAAGCCATATGACATATTTTCACCAGGAATTCAACTAATAATCAAGTAAGATGCAGTGATCACATATTCATACTCTGCTGAACGCTTTGATTCAATTTCAACTTACCTTAAAATGCTGATCACAAATTCATACTCTCCAAGCTTTCCATAAAACCCTAAGGAAATACTAAACATATACTTTACACGTTTACATATACTATAAATATTATGTAAAATATCTGAATCTTAAACACTAATGCTTTTCAGAAGCAAACAGAAGCTAAAAGCATGTTCATGTGAATTGCCATTATGCTCAGTTGAATTCCAATCCTTAGTGAGTGTAGCATTCAGTTAAACATGCATTTGAAAGTAGGATTACAGCAAACAAATACCCCAATTAAATGTTATTAAAATGAAAGTTGACTGCATGGAATAGAGATTCTCTGAGTCCACCAGAAAGAAACATGGAGATGAAGAGATGGAATAGAGATGTTTAATGAGAGGTAGAAAACCAATAATAATATGAATAAAACACAATATAAATAAGTTGGGAAATGCATACCATGCGTCTCCTTCTCCACATGTGTGTCCACAAATTTAATAGTTCATTTGTGCGTAAAGGCTTTACTAGGTAATCTGCTGCTCCAAGCCTCAAGCACTTTACAACAATGGATACCTCATCTTGTGCAGACATCACTTAACCCCCCACCCAAAAAATTAAAATAAAAAACATTGATGAGAAACAGGATATAATTTGCCAAACATAAAGAGTGATAAAAATTTCCTTATGAAAATAAAGACTCGAGACTTACTTATAACAGGGATTCGGCATAATTCTTTATCCCTTGCTATGTACTTCAACAACTTCATGCCTTTCTTCACCGGAAGGTCAACTTCAACCAGTATCATGTCTATATATTGCCCCTCCGCGTTCAGTGCATCAATTACTTGCCTAGCTGATTTTACTGTAGTAACTGTTGAGCATAAAATATCCACGCTAGTCATATTTTCAAAAGTTGCAGCAAGAAACTCTCTTGAACAGGCTTAATTAAGACAGGCTTAAGGGAAGCTAAATATTCCTCTAAGAATCATCTTTCATGTACACCTTGAACAAATGGATAAGGTCCACAAGCGTTGAAAAGCAAAATTTAGATCAGCCAGTGAATACAAATAGTTGGACTAATTACACAAATTGATTTTCAAAATGAAAGCATGTAACTCAATAATACATATAATACAACAATTCAAAATCACCCCTTTCATATTTCTGACAACACTAAACATTCTACAAAGAAAACTTTCAATTCAACTTTTTCTAACAAAACAACAGTAAACCGATACATCTTTCCAATTGTTACTACATATCACCCTTAATCATGACAACAATTGACACCAAAAAAGAAAGTAAAGGGGGTTTAATTCATACCCTGATAAGAACACCTCAAAAGAAGAGTAAAAACCTCTTCAGAACTCTTGGAATCGTTGTCACACAACAAAATCCTCATTTTGCTTCTGTCAATAAATCCATCGCCACTCTTACTATTATTCCCACCACAGTTACTTGCTCTGTAGTTCAAATTAATAAGTTCCTCGGTCTCAGTTTCAGCATCCATCGTAACTCCTCTTCCCTGTACTAGAAAAAACAACAACTCAACACTAAACCCTCCCTCAAAATCAAATCTTGCAACGACAACCCCAATCAAGACACATGATATTCAAAGCCCATTTGTTCATATCAGCTGATCGTTGCAGCACCAGCAAAATTCAAAGCCCAGGAGAAGCGGCGCACGTTAGCAATTCACACACAAAAAAAAAAACCCAATTTTTTTCTGGCTCTGTAGTGAGAAAAGATCAACCATGAGAGTATTTTGTGCCTGGGAATGGGATTTTCAATCCGAGGAAGAAAAAAAACTAGATGGTGGTAGGAGCTAAAGTGCGCCCGATGAGGTGGGAGAGAAGGGGGCGTAGGGTAGCAAAAAGGGTAGGGGATGACGTGGAAAGCAGGGAGAGAAGAGAGTTGAAAAAGTGAAAAAGAAATAGATATGAGTGGGTTAGGGTATGGATAGTTAGTTTGAGATAGAGAGAAAGCCACGTCACTCCCAAATCTCTCTCATTTTATGCAGCCACAATCTCACCAAAATATCCCAAATCTTCCCTACCTCTATTTTTCTTCTCTTTTTTGATACATAACCAGTTTTCAGATTCACTCATTCCAGGAACCAAAATAGCTCATTGTGTTCGTTTTTTTCTTCTTCAAGCCACTTATGGTGTTCTTGTTAAATCAGCCACAATATTATGAATAAATAAATGTGATTATATGTTTCATCGTATGGAACTTATCTAGGATTTATGTCGAGCTGTTCTAAAATTAACGAAAATTTTATTTAAATGTCAAGTCCTTTTCAATTCAATAAATGGGGGAGTATATGAAAAAATAATATCTAAAAATACAGACAGATTATTGATACCTAATCAAATAATACTCACTGTCATCTTTTTCATTAGTACAAGAAAAATATAGATTAACAAATACTAAATGATATTTAATGAGAAAAAAAAAATGTAGGTATCAAAAGTTATATGATTGATTGAAAAAGAAAAGGAAAGGAAAGAAATTATATGTTATTTAAATGTTTAAAAATAAAACATGTTCATGTATCATTGTTCCTAGTAAAACTATTTTTAACTTGTAAGTTGCTTCAAAATAGAATGGCCATGTGTTGAATTATGCTTTTGTATGGTTTACACTTATCTATGTTTGTAGTTCAATTTATCTAAGATTCAGAATATCATTTTATACCTTTGCATGTTAAATTCGTTTTTTACATCTTAATTTACAAGATCAAGAACTCGTGTTCCTTTTCTTCTTCTTTTTTTCAAAACGTTATATTATGATGCCTTTTTGTTTCTTCATCGCCTATATACTTACCATAACCAAGTGAAACCAACAACGTGGAATTAAGAAAGGGAAAGTAAGTGACAAATCAAATATTCGGAGGTAATAGAGTGCTGTCATAAATACATTTTGACGTTTTGGTATTAAGTGTTTATTATTTTTCATCAACCTTGGTTGAAAAATGTGAATTCGAAGGTAACGTATTAAGTTGGTAAAATGACTTGTCAAATATGAATTAACAAATGTTAAAATCAATTACTATTTATTTAAAGTTATAAAAATTTCTCATAACATAATAAGTTTATACTTATTTAAAAATTTCTCATTTTATTTTATAATATTTAAGAAACTTCTTATCCAATTTATATATTCATTTTAGTAATAAGAAATGGAGTACAGTGATGAAAGAGCACATAGTTGAGTTTTGTCGTCTAAGTTGGTGAAGTTGCTGAGGAGTATACAATGAACTTCCATCAAGAACAACTTATCAATGAACTGATTCAAATGCGATAATATATTGGTCTTTAGATTTGCTCTCATTTGGCCACAACATTTTTATGTTAGAATGTCTGAGTACTAAAGGAGATGGTAACAAGTCGAATATATTGTACTTTGGACAATATTTATCAATAATATTATTAATAAATTTTAATTAACAAAATAGTATGTTAAAAAAAGTGTTTTTAATATGTTTTTTGACACCCTTCATATGAATTTATTTTTTTTCAATTGTTGGATAAATATAAGATAAGATTAAATATATTTTCGATCTCTTAATTTTTAGTGAAAATTGAAATTAGTCTCTCTTCTAAATTTGACTCGATTTAGTTTTCTAACTTAAAAAACATATCGGTTTAATCTTTTTAACCAAATTTTGTTAAGTTTTATTGACATTTCAAACGCATTTTATGATATCATTTGAGTTGTTTGCACCGTCTAACATATTTTTACCTCAATGTTAACTAAAAAACTATTATAAAACGCGTTTGAAACGTTAACTAAACTTAACAAATTTGCTTAAAAAGACTAAAGCGACATAGTTTTAAAGTTGAGAGACTAAATTGAGTAAAAGTTTTGAATAGGAACTAATTCCAATTTTTACTAGAAATTGAGGGACAAAAACATATTTAATCCTATAAGATATAACGATCATATATGTCAAGTCCATATTATCCCTATAAAATTCATATATAACCACATATATGTTTGGTTATTTTTTAATTATTGATTTTTTTTAATGATTTGTTTATTTTACATTGCAACAAGTGAAGTAAAGGAGACATGACGAGTGAAGGCATATTCCATCAGGTGTAGGGATGACAATTTGGGGTGGGCCAGGCGGGCTGACCTATAGGCCCGCACAAAAAAACGTGGGGCGGGCTGGGATGTTGAATCCGCTGGCCTGCAATGGCCCGCCCCACATAGGCCTGTAGCCCGTGCAGCCTAAAGGCAGGACAGGGCGGGCTGGCCCGCTGGCCTGCTTACAAAATTATATGTTATTATTATTTTAGTTCTCACATCATTCATTTTGTTGTTTCTTTAAGTTCCTTTTATTTTATTTTTATTTTTATTATTATGTTTATGTATAATTATTGTATATAAGATAATATTTTATTCTTGAATATAAAATATCTTTTTATGTATTTTTAGGTACATGTCTTGTAAGGTGACATATTGCTATTATACTTTAGTTATAATTTTCCTTGTTATTTTCCTTGTCTTTGATTAGGTAAACTAATTACAATTATTTCGATAGAAAATGAATATCAATTATTATAAAAAAATAAAAAAAAAAATTATTTTTTCTCAACACAAAAGAAAAAATATTTCACTCATTACAAATGCAGGACAGCCCGCAGACTTACGGACCAATTTACGAGGCAGGATGGACTAGAAAAGTGAATCTGATATTAAACTGCGGGACCCATACTTTACGGGTCAAAACGCGTGGCGGGCCAAAATGAACCGAGTTTATTCGCTTTGCTATCCCTAATCAAGTGTATTAAAAAATATATTAAATAATATTTAGTTCAACTAACTGTTATTTAACACCTAAATCGGAACTTATATTTTTGGTCTTCCTCTTTGTTGAGATGAAATAATTATATAGTATAAAAAAATAATAATACAAAGAATTTATTAGCTTTTAATAGAACTTATTTGATATGGATATTTTGAAAGATGTCAATGGATATATTTTTAAAAAGGTGATTTAGTAGTAAAGTTGAAAGAAGTATGTGCGAGGGTGTGGTTTTAACTCTCCTACTAACATTATGAGAGTTGTAAAATTAGTTTGAAGGGTTTGAAAGGAGAATGAGAGATTCTAAGTTGAACTCATTTATCAACAAAATACTAACAATTGTCGTTAAAAAAAATGAAAAAAAATATCTTGTTGTTTTTAGTGTACAGATGATGGAAAGCGATCTTTTTATTTATTATTTGTTTTAACTTTAAGAATTTATTGTCCGTAAGCAAACTCAATAATAAATTTTGGTCTACACCGGAAGGATGTAAAAGCTAGATCATAGAGTCTTGTTTCTACTGTATGTACACTCCTTTTTTCATATATTTTATAATAAGTTTACTCTGATGTAAGAGTGAGGTTACTTGGGTCATTTCTATTGTAAGAGTGAGGTAAGAATAGAGATGTAAATTTATATTTATCTTTTACTTATTTAATAATAAATCAAAAGCCTACGCCTATAAACCACAACCATTGTGAAAAATGAAATATATTTATTAATGATAAACGATTTTTAAAAAATTGAAATAATATTAATCATTATTTTTGTGAAAAAGAATAGCCATTCACTTTACAAAAGGCTCATTTTTTGAATCAATAATCCCGTATTCTTTTCTTAGTTATTTCTATCTTTTGCCACAGGAGAGGATATTCAACCTGCAATTCTAGATGGAATTAAAGTAACCAGAAAATTCAAAGGTGTGAATATCAGTTGAACTACAAGTATGATGAAATGAACCAACTTTACAGCATAACCAATATTTAATCTATCAACCTTGGCGTGTAATAATTAACCTATACTTGAGTTTAAACTCCCTTCTATTTGCAATGAATGATCAATTTTTTGGCAACTAATTTAATCCCTGCATTCTGCTGATAGTCATAGGGATCTAAAGAGAAGAAGGCATCAACAAATGTCCCAGGCATGAACAAGGAACCAAGTTCTGCAGCATCAAACTTACTGAAGAGAAGTCTTTGCACTGCTCCAGAAGACTCTTTCTGGTATATTTCTGTGGCATAAAAGGCAACGTCTGCGACTACTGCTGTAGGTATGCTGTAAAATAAAGGGTACAGAAATCAGATAAATTCTAATGGAGAGAAATCCTAATTGTTTGGCAATTAGGAGCATCAAAGCAAAAGCTTTGGATTAAAGATTTCTCTGTTCACAGTTGATGGCATTCTCGAAGTTATCCCTACTTCATGATTTTAAGAACTTAATGTCATCCCTTCATTAATGGTATAAAGTATGAAAACAAAAAAGGTACCCAGTACATAAGGTTCCCAGCACAAAAACAATAAAAGCATAATCTAATGATTTAAAAAAACCAGGAAAATGGACATAAACCCCATCTGACACGGTGGTCATGTTAAACTGAATGCCCGGTTTTGAGATTAGAGTTGTCCACCATTTTACATGTGAAGTGAGGCAGTGATTAATGTTGATAAAATAAAATAACAAGTTCAAGAACTTACTGCAATCTGACAGTAGGATAGTTGAAGAAACCTTCTTTTCTAATGACAACAGGCCTCCAATCAGAGCTGCTGCCAGAATCCACTGTCAACTTCTGAGCAACGTGGTCACATGCATCAAGAACATTACATAGACTTGGTGATGAATCAACCACAAAATTCAATCGTGGCCGGCCAGCAGTATCAAAAAACTTTGTGCTTATTCCAAACCGCACTTTCAAATCAGTACAATGAAGTTGGAATGGGAAACCTTCATGCAGTAATTCTATTCTCTGACTGCCTTGAAAAGATGGAACAAGAGATGCATCAATAGAAGGCACACATATTCCATCAGGTTCTAAAACAAGAATAGAGGTGCTGCAAGGCTGAAACACAGAAGACGAGGAAGCCCAATCAGGTGACTCTTGCATGGGTTTTTCCACCATGGAAACATCTGACTTAATGGGTTCTCTCTTTATTTCTTCCTCCAGAGCACTCAAATTAAAAGGATCCGATTGAACTATATTAGGATCTGCATTATTAAGGGCATCCCCTTTTGGGCCGCTCATTGCTAAAGAAATTATAGGATGACTTTTGTCTTTGGATTCAACAGCAGGAGATGATAATACAGAACCCTCATTAATGTTTGATAAGGCCCCCTGTGATGGAGATTTCCCGTTACTGCGGCTTCTTGTCATAGTATTCGGTGAAACCCAACTGTTTGCAGTGAATATATCCGGGAGACTTGACTCCTGTAAGGACAGAGATTATCATTAGTTTTATGACCAAGTTCTCAACCACTGCTGCAAAATATATCACATATATACAAAAGATTATATAGAATAAGAAAAAAAATATTTCTTAAAACGCCTTCTTGATTCAGAGGCATACGCATTGCTAGTATTAAGGTTCCTCGATCAAACATTTTCTAAGGATATATCCATTGCAAGAGTCATACTCAGGACTATATGTTTAAGACTTGTATCTCATAAGAACTTCCTATTGGAGTATGCTGTCATGGTATAAAATTTAAGATCCTGTGTTTTAAATTAAACCCTGGGTCATAAAAATATAAAAACATTTATTTTTGCTGAAAATTAAACGAAAATATTAATTAAAAATGTGAGTCTTACTTGTATTGGAATAAAAGTTGCAAGGAGTTCATAAGAGTGATGTAGCACAGTGAAGCCCGCAAAAATAAACTAAAAGCTCATCTAATGCCTCTTACAATGGAAATGACCCAAGTAATCTACTGAAGCTACACAGTAAAACCTGATTCCACCCACATTAGGGCACGTGTAGGGTAATCTTGCCTATGTAAATTGTAGACTAACGATAGATTATATACCCCCGTTTCCAAACAGAGACAGCATGAATATTTTAATGAATGTGACTAAGTGATGTATATGAATTTTTTGTGGAGACCGTACAGTGATTCAACCTTAAAAAACACAAACAGGAGAATGTTCTACTGATGTCAAGTAGTAAGTTAGAGATAAATTATTCAAAGCCAGAAAATACATCCCGCCTCCAGGTGTTTGAAGAATTATAATTTAAGAACTAGACAAGAAAAAACCAAGGCAAAGAATCATCACAGGTAAACTAAGGAAAAAAAATATCATGGTCAAAATGTGCAAACCCATGCTAGCCAAGTTCTATTGGCATCACCAACTCCAAAAAAAATGTCACAAGACCAAAATGAGAAAAAATGATACTATATTCTAACAATGTGCTGTATGCCAAGAGACTCAAGTAACCACAAGTATTTTCCGGATGACATCAATCAGAGAGCTGATGAACTGTAGGTAGATTTGAAACACCTTAACCATAACAAAAGTTGTTGTTACATCAACAACTGAGCTGTGTTGCCAAACAAGAAAAAAAAAAGACTTTGAATTGCAAATTACCAAGAATAGAACAGTTGCACAGTATTTGAGGACTTCAAGATTCATCCGAACATCATCTAAGCTCCTGCACTCCAGAAACAGCAGATATCAGAAAAGATAAACTCAATACATTGCGAAGGTGGCATACGACAAAATTGAATTAGCATGTTACCTATGTGTCTGGCGTCCAAGTCCAAAATAAGTAGCAAGAGTAGCCATCTGCGTGTTACATAAAAGGTGAAAGTTATGACATGGTAGAGCGCAAAGAAGCCAGCTGAAAGAGCAAATTTAAGTAGTAGAGCGCAAAGAAAGAAATGCATGAAAGGAACAGTGACATGCCAACATTATTATGATTACAAATTATATAATACCTTCATGTCACCAGCTCTTCTTCCAAACTTCTGAGTCAACAAAACTAGAGAGTCAATGGTTCCCTTAGGTTCAGGTGGCGGCTGATTAATCTCAGCAAAAGCATCTCTAATCCGAACACAGTCAAACCTTATGATATTATGACCCGCCCAAATCCTCCCTACACAAAATTCACCACTCAAACATAAAAAACGTAACCATACACCTTTTTTTTTTTTCTAAAAAGGAATCCATTTTAGCAGAGAGGCGAACAAACAAAACATACCATGAAGAAGGTCGTAGACGAGGTGAGCAATGTCGGCAAAAGTCGGCGCGGTGGCGACGGCGTCGGCGGTGATGCCATTGCAGCGCTGGGACAAGGGGGAGATGACGGAGAGATCGGCGGGTCGGATGAGAGTTGAGTAGTTTCGGAGCTCCGTGAGCGTCTTGGGGCAAACCAAAATGGCTCCGAATTCGAGAATGGCAAAACCCTGGCCTGTTCGAGTGGGAACGCTGGTCTCCACGTCGAAGAACACAATCTCTGATCGGTCTTCAGCGGTAGAACCCATTCACAAAGAATTCAACCGAACAGTGTTGTGTTGTGAGAATTCAGAATTTATTTTGTTTGATTGAGGTGAAGATGAGGCTATATAGTGATTGGGCTGGCAAAGGCCCATGAGTTGAAGTTATTACTAACCCAACCATGAGGTTCAATGGCGGTGCAGTCTTGGAATATCTTTTCCTGCACTGTAAACCAAAACACCAAGCAATGAATAGTTAGTGGATATGGAATTCATCTCCTCATATGCTTTGCTTCTTCCAACAATTTTATCAAACCAACCATCTTTTCGTTTATATCACATTGCCTTCTAACATCATTGGGATTTCTCAGAACAATCGCATCCTAAAATTATGTCACAAACCTTATGCTGATACTGTTTTACTCTTATGTACTTGTTTTATCTTCAACTTCATCACATGTATTGCCGATCTAGTAACAGTAATTATTATGTTTGATTGATTTTCAAGTAACATGTGTCATCTGGTTTTTTAATTTTTTAACTTTTAATTATTTTCTAATTTAAAAAACTAAGTAGAGTTATGTCACTTGTCAATTGTGAAAAATCTGAATTTAATTAATTAATTTATTATATTATCTCAATTTAGTTTTAATTTTTTTAAAAATTAAAATAATCTCATTCTATTTAAATTAAGATTAAATTAATTTTTATATAAATATTAATTTTATATAAATATTAAATGATATTTTTATTATAATAATTATTTTTAATTAAGTTTATTTAAATTTATATTATAAATTTAATTTTATTTAAAATTTGTTTTAAATATTTATATATCAATAATTTTTAGACAAATATTAAAGTTAGTATAAACATAACAAATTTATAATTTCAAATGTAAAAATTTATAAATTTATAAATTCTTTTATTAGCATAGACAATCGTGTCACTCCGATGTAAAATAATAACTTTATAATTTTAAATCTAAAATTTTATAACTTATTTAATTTGGTGTACGATAAAAGAAATATTTAATCATTGTGTCACATGACTAGTCAATTTGATTATTAGATTTATTATTTTTGTTCAATTCAGTTTCATATAAAAAATTAAGTAATTTTATCCTTTTTTAAATTGAGATTGAATTTAATTTTTAAATAAATGTTATACAATTTTTATTTAAATACTAGTTTTAAACTTGTGCATTTGCACGGTTTTTTTTATGTTAGTAAACATATATTATATTAAACAAATATTTAAATATATTATATTAAAAGATATTTAGAAAAAAAATGTTTAAATTTATAATTAAATTTTGAATAAAATTAATGTGAAAATTATTCATAAGTTTAGAAAGTTAATATATATATATATATATATATATATATATATATATATATATGTCTGTGTGTGTATTTGTATAATCAGTGCATTGACAAATCCATCCAATACCTATTTTAGACTCGACTAATCAATACATTGATACACCCATCTAATGTGTATTGCTACACTCATCTAATGTGTATAGATAAACTTGTCTAATATATACTGCAAAACACGCTTAATCAGATAATGGATAGAATTGTCTAATATGTATTAATAGACTCATATAATGTGTGTGCAAATAAGCTCGTAATGTATATTGGTAGACTCATTTAATCAATATATGGACAAAGTCATATAATGTGTGTTGCAAGACTCGTTTAATTAATGTATGCACAAACTCACCTAATGCGTATTTTGAATCATCTAATTAATGCATGAAATGACTTGTTTTATGTTTTATGCCCAAAATAATTGTGTAATTAGTGCTTGGATGGACTCCTCTAATATGTATTACTGAACTCATCTAATTTAGTGTATGAACATACTCATCCAATATATATTGCAAGATTAATCTAGTCTAATTAGTGAATAGACATACTCGTTTAATGTGTATTAATAAATTCGTCAAATTTGTGTATGAAAAAACTTGTCTAATGTATATTGTTAGACTCATCTAATCAATATATGAACTACTTGTCTAATGTGTATTGCTATACTGGTTTAATCAATTCATCGACAACCCATTTAATCAAAGTATTTGTTCGTAAACTCATCTAATCAATGTATATATTTTTGCTATACTCTTCTAATTAGTGTATCTATAATGTGTATTATTAAACTTGTGTAATACTTTTTGCTATACTTGTTTAATAAGTGTATGGAAAGTCTTGTTTAATGTGCATTTCTAGACTTGTCTAATCAATGCATCGACAAACTCTCATAATATGTATTGCTAGACTTGTCTCACAAGTATATGGACATACTCGTATAATGTACACTATTAAATTATTCCTAATTTAGAATTAGAGTTGGTTTAAAACTAGAATGCAAATTTTAGAAATGAAAACTAACATCATTTGTTTAAAATTTTAAGAGGTTAACAATCACAAACTATTTAATACTTTATGTGATTTTTAAGTTAAAAATTAATTAAATAGTTTAACCTAAAAATCATTCCAAAAACTTAAAAATTGGGATTTAATTGAATAAAAAACAATAAAATAAGCACCGGTCTTCTAAAGAGATGCTAACAGATTTAATTCTAGAGGTAGAAGGCACAAAGCAGAGAACTACGTTCTTCTTACAATTCAACATCCAAGAAAACATTTATCTCTGATTCATAGCCTTCCAAATTGGCTTGCTTTGTGACATCATACAGGATTTCATAGATAAAATATGAATGCTTATGAGTCATGTCACCTGCAACAAAATTATGGACAGCTCCATTAATTTGGATCCAACTTCTGCCTGGAGGCTTTTTCACACCCATCTCGATCATTTTCTGTCTCACTGTAATGACATCCTGCCACCTTTGACCAAAGGCATATATGTTTGACAAAAGCACAAGATAGCCTGCAGCTTGATCAACGCTGAGCTCGGGTACTAAATTCTTTTCCACTTGTGATGCTAGATCTGAATTCTTGTGAATATGACAACCACCAAGAAGGGCACCCCAAAGGGCATCATTAGGCTTTAAGGGCATAGTTTCAATTAGTCCACGTGCTTCATCTAAGAATCCAGCACGGCTCAACAGATCAACCATGCATCCATAGTGTTCAATCCTCGGGTTGAGTCCCCAAGTATGCTTCATGGATGCAAAAATTTGACGTCCTTCATCCACAAACCCTGCATGGCTACAAGCACAAAGAACTCCGATGAAGGTTATTTCATCAGGACTCACTCCATTTACTCCCACACCGTCACTAAGCATAGTTTTAAACACATCAAGGGCTTCCTTCCCCAGTCCCTGTTTCGCAAAAGCCATGATCATGCTAGTCCAAGACACAGTGCTTTTCCAAGGCATCTTGACAAACACTTTATGAGCTTCACGAATGATTCCACAACTAGCATACATGTGTATGAGTGCATTGTTCAAGCGCACTGACGGTTGCTTGTTCCTAGAAACAAACCACTGTTGAACATACCAATGGATCCATCTTCCCAACTTCAGATCCCCTAATTCAGCACAAGCAGACAAAGCCGCCACCAATGCCACCTGATCCAATTCCACACGTGCCCTCCTCATCTCACCAAACAACAACAAAGCCTGCCTGCACTTCCCATTCTGAGCACACCCAGAAACTATGGTGGTCCAAGACACAACATTCCTACATGGCATCATGTCAAAAACCCTCATAGCCCCATCAAAATCGCCACACCTGACATACCCAACAAGTATAGAATTCCAGCTAACAACACTTCTCTCGGCCATATCGTCAAACACATGGCGCGCTCGCTGGACGGAATCACGCCTCGTATAGAAATTGATCAAACTTGTGTCCACAAAGACATTGGAGCAATACCCTTTTACCAAAACCGTGGCATGCAGCTGTTCCCCTTCTTTCTCCAACCCACCTCGCGCACATGCACTGAGGAGAGACGAGTACGTGAACCCATCCGGCTGAGCCTCAGCAGAGAGCATGTGGCTGTAACATTGCATCGATTTCCAAGGCATGTGGCTGCGGGCGTAACCTCTGATGACGTGGTTCCAAACGGTGGTTGTTGGGTTGTCCATTTTGGCGAAAAGGTGGTGGGCATGTCGGAGATGGCCAGAGGCAATGTAGAAGGAGAGAAGCTTGGCGACGATAATGTTCTTGTGAGAGAGACCATTGAGAAGTACTTGTGTGTGAATTTGAATGAGGGCGTTTACGCTGTTGCAGTTCTCTAATAGGAACAACAAGTGCTCTTGAACAACTCTTTTGCCCTTTGCAGGAACTGAGCCTTTGATCAACATGGAACCTCAACAAATAATCAACGCATTCTAAACCACGTCTTTCATCTTCTTCTGTTGCGTTTCCATTTCTACGTTCCCTCGTCGCGATCAAAAAGTGAAGATTGGAGGTTAAATTCAACATTTTTAGTTAGGGAGATCAAGTTATAAGCTTTTTTTTTTTTTTTTTTTTATAAAAGCATATAATTGCTGGGCTTTTTTATAAATAATACCACTGCATTTATCAAAAAATATTTTTTTATGTTTTATAGAGAATAGATGTTTTTTATGCATAAACAATGAACATTTTTAAACCAATAAAATAAACAATTTAATTTTTTTAACTATCAATGTTTTAAAATGATTGAAATTTACTGAGTGGATGATTAAAAATGTGAAGAATATAATACTAGTAAAAGAATATTAGTTTGAGATGGTTAAGAGATTATTAATATTTTGCAATGTTTTGTATAATATTAATATATGCAACCTTTTTAATATAAAAAAAAAATCCAATTATCCGATGATTTTTGAGGTAATTCAAAATAACTCTACCTTGTTAATCGTTAGATTTTATTAGGGGAGTTGAATTCACACATTTTCTCACATTTTTTTCTAAATCCATCCAACTGATCTTATCTTTTCAAATTATTAGAACAAATAAATATTGCATCTCATTAAATACATTTATTTTTATTTTATATATCTCATATATTTCTTTTTAATTCATTAGATTTGTCTGACTAAAATAAATGAACAGCTTTATTTTTACTTAAAATAAATAAATCAATCTTAATAACGTTTGCACCTTGTATCATACTTAACATAATGTAAAATTTATAAAAGGAATTGCACTTTACAATCCCCATTTCCAATATATTCGATCCACCAATTTCTTATACAAATATTTACAATTTTATGGGACCAATCACTTTGTGAAACACTTACATAAATATAAGTATTAATGAACCCTCCACAAGTATTTGAAAAAACAAAACAAGAATAAGTAGTTGATTTTCAATTTGATTGAAACAAATATAAAAGTGAAAACCTACCTGTAACTTTTCAAGCAAAATCAAACAAAATAGTTTAAGCCAAAAATCTAGTAATTAACATCCTTTCTGAAAAATATTATACAATAAAAGACTCGTGAAAAGTGGTTATACTATAAGTAACAATTCTTATGTTTGAAATTCTTTTTCTTTCTCTCTAAACATATTACAAATATATTTAATTATATAAATATGTTATAATATATGTTTAATTATATAAATGTTTTATAAATTAATCGGTAATTGTTTAATTAATGTCTTTGTATATTAAATTATTTTATTATAATTAATAATTAAAATTTAATCTAGAAGGATAAATAATTTAAATTATCTACTATTATATATTTATATTAATTTTTTAATTTTAATTTAAGAAACGTCTAATATGATGTTAACAAGACAATTGCTAACATATTTTTCTGGGTAGAGTTGTATCTTTTCATGACCCATTGTCACCATGTCTAATCAACGAAAAACTTAAAAAGTCAACAAAATTTTGAAATGTCACCTTCGTTACCTGAAGTACTCAAATGCAAATAAATAGTATGTTTAGAAAAAATAATAATTTATATAAAAATAAAATAGTCTTAATGAAAATTAATTTTTATATTTAAAAAAAAATAATAATAAAGAATCAGTGTGAAAAAAAATACTTGAAGTGAGGTGTGTGTGAGAGAGTTATATTTAGACCTACGTATAATCATCCTATTTGGTCACAGAAGTTGACGGAGTCACCGAAAACACAAGGACCTGTACATTGTATCAATCACCGTCACTGTTTATTCCTAAAACATTTTCGTAAAAGGAATTATTATTTATTTCTATAAATGCTCTACAAAAGTACTTGTTATCAAAAAATACTTTTATTCCTTAATTTTCAATAAAAATTATTTTTTCCAAAATTTTAATTAAATATATTTTTTTTTAATTTTATAAATATATAAATATAGTTATTTTAACTAAATTTATTAAATTTATTTAATATTTTAAATATATTTTATATATATTTAATACATTTTGACTTAAATATTAATTAAAAATATGTTTGAATGGTCAGATAAAATTTTCAAATAAATCTTAAATTAAAACATATTTAATTTTTATTAAAAATGAAAACATAGAAAAAAAAACATATTTAACTTTTAGAATAATTTAAATTTGACAACCTACTTTTTTTCAAATCCTAAAAATAATATAAATTTACACTATTCAACATGTCCACCTAATTTTACAAACTATATACTTTTAAGATTTGGTTATTCCAAATATACTCAAAATTTATCCAGCTAATGCATCTCGTTCTGTGTGCCCCGTTTTAGGAAAAAATCAGAACGTACCATCATGCAAATCTTCATAATATTTGTTTCAAAATAAAAATATATATTCGGAATCATAAGAAAATATGATACTAATCATACAAACAACTAATAGGACTGAATGATATAAGAGTTTGGAAATATTCCTTTTGAAATATTTTTTTTATCTCCAGTTAATTATTATTTCTAAATAATTTATTGTAATTTCAACCTTCAACGCTTGAAGACATTAATTAGCCCTTTTTATTATGTAGCTAACAACAGATGATTTGACGCAAATTATGAATTGAGAATGTAGTAGAAGGAGCTACCCCTGTAACATCAACATTGATATTAGGAAAACCATTTTTTGCATCTCAGTTACTTTTTCATGACTCGGACATCTCTGAAATTAATTTCCTTTCTATTTCTATTAAAAACTCCTTCCGTAGTATATCATAGTATTAACCTTTTTACTGAAATGTTTATCAGGGATTCACGGAATAATACAAGAAATGTATATATTTTCTCTTAATATAAGACACTCCTAACATAATCATATAGTCTAATAACCTTTATTATTAATGGCTTCTAACTTTTTCTAGTATTCATTAATACAAAACACAAATGGAAATAAGAAAGAAGAATAAAATTAAAATTATAAAAAATAAGTATTAATTTCTTTTAAATATGTGATTACAATAAAATTAAAAGAAATTTAACATGTTTAATAAAAGTTGCTTACAGTAGTTCCTTACAAATAAATAAAAATATTATTGTAGTATATATATATATATATATATATATATATAAATGAGTTACTTAAATATAAAGAAAAGGTTTTCAATAAAATAATTATTGTTTATAAGAGTTACCTAAAATTAAAACTTTTATTTTGATGTGAATCTCATGTACATAAATTGTTTAAACAGAAATAAAATTATTTATATAAATAAACTTTCTGCAATTTATAACTTTCTTAATGTATAAGTAATTATTTAACTGTAAGTAACTCATATCTAAAATTATATTGAAAACTAATTTTCTTTATAGATAATTAGAATAAAAAATGTTAGTTGCAACAATTATGTTTAATAAAGGTCAAACAAAATGGTAAGGGAAATAATAGTTAACGAAGTTAGTTACGCAAATACTCCCGAGATGTGAAGTGTGGGTACAATTTTTGTCAGTTGGTCCAGAGGATGATACAGTAATACACTTTTAATTTTTGTTATTTGGAAAAGAACAAGTACGTAATAAATTTTGTTAATTTAAAAGAAATATTTATAAATTTATTTACTTGTTTTTATATCATAATATATATAAGTTAAATAAAAGGTTATGATTAATTAATGATGGAGAGACTTATGTGATAGGCGAACATGAGGGGATTATCATTAATTATAGCATTAATTACCAAATAAATACGATCTTTGGTTGGGACCAACTAACCTTTCTCTCTCCATGCAAATCTCATGACCTTCTAACTTCTCCATAATTCTATAATCAAAATAATAATAATAATAATAATAATAATAATATAAGAAAGTAGTAGTTCTAATATTTATTTCTTTTCTTAGTAATACTATTTTCCTTGACCTTACCAAGCCCTATCATACCATCAAATTCCATCATCTTCATCACTTTCTTTCAATTGACCTTACCTTACCTCACCTTTCAATTCATTTTTCGTTTCCTATCCTTTCAAATCCCAATCATCATCATCATCGCATCATCTTATCACCAATAAACAACAAGAAGAACAGCAGCCATGGCCGTGCAGTTTGCAACTCTCTGACATATAATCAGATTCCCAGTTTGGGTTGGGTTGGGCACTATGGAAACTGAAATAATCCAGGGACCTTGGGGATTTCGCTCTTTGCCCAAATTCATATTGTGCACCATTTCTGGGGCCCTCACCGTGTGTTTTGCCATTGGTAATTTTTTCCTTTTTGTTTGCTTTCCTTCATGGATATAACAATGCTTTGTATTCATTAATGGGGGGTCAATAAAATGCTTCTTGTCGCCCTAAAGTTCGAGTCTTTTTTATAATTGCTTTTGACTATTAAGGTCTAATTCTCGAGGCTTCTTGCTAATTACTAGAAAATACAAAAACAAGATTAAATTGTACCATGCATAAATCAAATTTATGTTGCATTTTTTATGTCGCAAAACTTGGATGGTGTTATTTGGGTGTTTTTAGTGATGTTTTCCTCTTCAAATTGGAGTTTTATTCAATAATCAATATCATATCTGTTTGCATCAAGGTCAACATAGTTTTTGCAGGTGAAACAACTCTAATCTGATTAAGAAAATACTGAAAGCACGTAAGTATTTGTATTTAAGTTTTTTTCCCAATCTTATGATCTGAATTGGTGATAATGAAATTTATGGTTTGTGTGAAGTTGTTGGTGAAGGTGCTCTTGTTTACAAGGGTGGAAAAAAAATCTGATTGGAGAATGTTTTCCTGGCCAGTAATCACTATTTTAGTGTTGCTAGCTGTGATGTTTGATTATATTAGTCTCATGTTCTGTTTTATGGTTGCAGCTGGTGCCATGACAGGAGCTATAGCTGGTGCTTTAGCAGCTAAGGCTACAAGAAGCGGTCTTCTCCGGGGAGTTTCTTTGGGTGCCATTGCCGGGTCTATACTCTCAGTGGAGGTGTTGGAAGCTTCCCGTGCATACTGGTGTATGGAACAAACTGGCTCACGGGGAGCATCATCTATGGTTGGTAGTCATTTTATTGTTGATTTTCCTTGGTCTAAGTAAAATGATTTGTAACTTTCAAAAACATGAGGCACAAAATGGTTACCCTTTTTAAGTTTTATGCCTTGCCTCTTCATTAAGTAGCATTTTAAGAGCGAGTTAGCCCTTATGTGTGGCGGTCTTAATTCGTAGTTTTAAGTCAATGTTTTAACATTTAAATCCAGGCAGATTTCATAGAAGAACTTGTTCGGGGGAGGCTTGTTGAGGAATCCCTTACACCTGCCATTTTAACTGCCTACAATTTACAGGTAATTTTCCTTTCCCTCTCGCACCACATTTACCTTTTGCAAGTAATAGTTGTATATGTCCATGGATTGCTATAATAACCTTGGTGCATCACCCAATGTTTAAATTGGCAATACTGAGAGCTATTGGGTATGGCCAATTTTTTTATAACCTTAATCCTGTAAGGCCTGTGAGTAACGGCACTTGTTTTAAATATTTTTCCTTTGCAATATGGAAGCAGGCAAAATGACAGTTTCTTTTTCCTCTTCCTTTTGGTTAGTATTATGAAGATATTCACTATTCTTGAATTAGAGACGAACCTCTTTTTCTTTCAATTCAACTAAAACTGGTTTCTCTCAGTTTGATCAGCTTCTTCCAAATTCATGTAACCTATTTAACTATTGAAATCTGACTATTGAGGTTGAAAAAGAAGGACAATCACTAATCACTTCGTAAAAAAAGCCTCTAAACTTTTAGAATGCAAATCATGGTAGAGTGATCTGCTGATATATTTGATAATTTACTAAAATATTCGACGTTGTAAGGCAAAACAAAGATTTCACCGCTGAGAGTTTGTTTTCGTAAAGGAAATCAACCATAAAAGGTACATTAATCAAATCAAGATATGGTACCATGGTTAATCCAAAATCTTTTGAGGGATTTTGTATATTTATCTGAAAATTTAAGCCAAGTTGGACGGGGGAAAACTTTAGGCAGGACAGGGAATTCCTCAATCAATAATTATCTCTAGATTGAGGAATATCTAGTACCTTCATCCAAATTTGCAATATAAAGTTATAACTCGTGACCTTGTTAGATTGTCAGTCCATAGTTTGACGCTATCAACTTCCTGCTCAATACAGAGTGCAAATCATGCACAGTAATCAAAATCTGTAGACACGGACAAGATTTGAATCGTGAATGCGCATATTCTGATAACTCATGACTATGAACACAGATGCCGTTTTAATGCATTCCTTTTTAAGGTTTCACTTGTGCAACGAGGTGTGTCGGTGCACTGTGAACTTTGCCAACTATGTATGACGTCCAGTTGATGGAAAATTACAATACAGAGTAAAAGTTGTTTGCACGATAATCATATGCGCTTTATATAGTAGAGAGATTATTCGCCTCGCCAACTAATGACAGGTGCATGCATCTATAGTAATATATCACTGTCATCGGAACTGTAGCTGTATATGCACATCATTATCTTTAAATTTTAATGTCTTTTAATGACACAACTTCAGTTTTATACCTGCTTTCAACTGCTTGTTGATTTTTGTAACCCGTCTGTAGACCACTTTGGTTTTAACAAGCGTAGTTGTTAAAGCTTATTTACATATAACTGATACGTACATGGGTAAATGTTTTCTGATTTGATTGCTTAGTACATTATCGTTAAGAAGTCCATTATCAATTCTGTACTGGGACTATCTTATCTCGTGATCTGTTTTATAGTGACCACTTTTTGACGTATGATCATTCGTTTTAGTTTGAGCAGGTTGGCATCGCGAATGCAGGCTATGATGAGATTCATGATGTTCATGGCTTAGTGGCACCCAGAGGATTGTCAGGAGATTCACTGAAGAGGTTACCGCACCATATGATCTCAAAGGATATGAAGGCAGAAAATACTTGTACAATATGTTTGCAGGTGAGCATTATTTTTTAAGATATGTGAATGTCCTAATCCCTTTTTGTTACCTGTGTGAAAACCATATAAAAGAACAAAGAATATAGGTAAGAAGGTTTCGAAAATACTAATATTAAAAAGAATAGTGGGTAGGTATTAAATTGAATCCACATTTGATTTCCTTTTTATGAACTGTTAATATAATGGTCTTACTATCTAGAAGTGAAATTTACAGGATATTGAAGTTGGCGAAATTGCAAGAAGCTTACCACGCTGTCACCATACATTTCACTTGATATGTGTGGACAAATGGCTTGTCAAGAATGATTCCTGTCCTGTCTGCAGACAGAATGTGTAACTTGTTCCATGGGCATTCTGAGATTATCTTTATGGGAAGATGTATAAGTTGTATAATTTGTTTTTATAAACTGCATTAAGTTTTGTACAGTTGACTTTGGCATTTTGTAGTATTTATCTGATGTAATTATTAATAAGATTATTTGGTATGAAAGCCAATGCCCAATAACAAATGTTTTGGGAGAAAAAAATTGAGAAAATGGCCTGCTTTAATATTTGAATGAATGAATGACTCTTACTTTCTTAAGCATGTTACATTTTTCTAATTATATTAAAAAAAATTTAAATTCACTGTACAATGTTCCGTATTAGTTTAAAATACGAGAATCCAAGACTAACGTGCAAAAGCAGAAATTTCAGCCCATGAGAATTTAACAAATTTGATTGATTTTGCTGGCCTATGAATTTGTCGTGTTACTTCCTTGATATTGTTCTTTATGAAGTGGTTGGTTTCAAAGTCGCCATCAGGCCAGCTAAACCACCATTCTCTTAAGCAACATGCCTATCGGTCAAGAATTGTAGGCACCTATGTGTAATTTGTCTCCAGCAATTAGGTTCGTTGATATTTTGAGCACGGGACGCCAGTTTTTTGGTTGCCAAAAGACTATAAAGTAGTGTATGTAATAGCCACTGATACAACATACGATTAACCTTGCATGTAGATAAATTATTCCTTTTTCAAGGGTGCCTTTCCCCTATCTATGCGTGTATAGACACATTTTGTATCTTGAGTAGGATATAGAAGAGCAACAGACAAGGAGTGTCCTGTTGATATTGTTAGAACAAAACAAAATGGAATATAAAAATAAACATAATTTATTTGGTTGCTTTTCTCAATACTTTTATTCAAAGAAAGCACAACTGCTTTACAATATGGGGAATATAACTGACAGGTTACAAGCTGATATAGACTACAGTGAATAGGGCTTTATCTTGAATTAAACTTGTCGCTATAAGATTATACACAAACTATGCATCACAGCAGCAGCCTTACTTGACTGATTTCTTATAGTTAATTCCAGAGAAAAGCAATTGGCAGTGGTGACAGCAAGCCAGGCAACATAATAGTGCCCTATAGGCCGCCAATTCATGAATATTGTCTGCCAGGTTCAAACAGAGCAAAGCCAGCAGTGAGAATGACATTTAAAATGAGATCATTTTGTGTTTACGGATGAGCATTTGAAGCAGTATTGCAGAATTATCAGTCAGATACATGTGATAATTGAGTCAGAAGTATAACATTATTATACAATATTTTTCACATGGAAGCTGGCTCATAGTCGTAAAGCAAGGTCTGCAATTATTTTACTTGATTATTTCTCATATTGGCAGCCAATTTTGTTTGTATTCAACCATCCATTCAGAAAATTGATATGTCAAACTTTAATTGAGAGACCTCTATGTTGCGAAAATGCAGCTTACATTGGAGCGTGGAATATTGCACACATTCACACAGCAACTGCTTCAGGTCTTTTGCTGGTTTTGATTCCTTTTATAGCTACAAGGGAGTTGAAGCCAGGAAAATCATCAAAATCATATGAATTTACACTCGTTGCAGTATATCTCAACTCACAAAATATTATTTTGGGTACCTTCAGCATAATCTTTAGCTCCAAATACAGCAGAACCAGCAACCAGTGCATTGGCTCCAGCCTCAATCACCTGCCAAAAAAGATTATACTAAAAATTGGATCTTACAACTCAAATGGATCACTCTTATTACTATGCCTTGTTAAAAGCATTCTAATCCTATGAACTTGCTCGTCATTATTTCTCTCCAAATCTTTGTTCCGTCCAACAGATGGAGCACTTAGCCAAAATACAGAGGTATATATAAATTTGAAGTGCATTTACCAAAAAAGTACACATATAAACTTGAATTGCGGAAACAGATTGATTAGATACACTTGTCACATCATCTGTTTCCCAATATTTTATGATGAGTTAGTTCATTGAGCACAATCAGATTCTGTTCACCATGTAGAAGACAATATGATTATGTGTACGTTACCTTGTAAGCATTTCCTGGTCCAACTCCACCATCTACTTCAATCCATGGATTTACTCCCTGAAGACAAAGAGGGAGACAAAAAACAGATGTAATTATGTATGACATAGAAGTAGGGAGAAAACAAAAAGTAATACACAGTAATACAAATATAAAACCATACCTTCTCTGCGCACAGTCTTCTCAAATCAGAAATTTTCTTTACTTGACTCTCAATAAAACTCTGGCCACCAAAGCCCGGGTTTACAGACATGATTAAGACCAAATCAACCACTGTCAACACCATAACAAGATTAATAGTTTTTAAATTTTAACTACTAAAACATTTTTTATACATATAATTTGAACTAAAGCTTTAAAACAAGAAACTAATTACAAAAATGTGTAGAACATGATATAGAACTATACTGTTACTAGCAGAATGAAAGTTCAAAAGGTACTTAATGATTAAGCAAAAAAAAAAACTAAAGTTCTTGATCTTTCAAATTCGTTGACTTTCATTGAATATTCAGTTGACAAAGAAAAGAAAAAAAAAAATAAAGAAAACAAAGACATGCTCTATATAACAACAAAAAAGTCAAGTGCAACTCACCAAAAAACTGGAATAGTATGTGTGAACTTAGATTTGAGAATAAACTGTAAAACTTTAAGCATAGGACTAATATGTCTAACACTGCTATTAAACCTGCTGACTAAATCTCTGTCTTCTGTTTATAAATTAAAATTTTCTGTTACAAGTATTGTCAAGACACAGAAACAGTTTCACAAAGCCAGATTGCACCCATAATGCAGGAAAGAAACATAACTCCAAGTTAACTAACTGCTTTGCTAACTTTTCTATTCTAAACTCAATGCAGACTGGGCTGGTATTGGTCCATGGTTAAAGCTTAGAAAGCCACAGTTAGAATATTGGGAACCCAAGTCAGAAATATTAGAGAGAACGACTACTGCTAACATTGTATAATGAAAAGAAAGGAGACAATAAAGGGAGTAAAAATGGCTCACCATCAAGGACATATTCTATTGCGCTTAAGGGAGTTCCAGGGTTTAATACAACTCCAGCTTTGGCTCCCAGACTTTTAACCTAAATCAGGAGAAAGAAGTCAGGTATATTAAGCAGAAAAATTTAAAGCAGGAGTGCGAAAATTTCCATGTAACCAAGGATTAATTTCAACTGTCCAGTTCCCTAGCTGGCTTTTAACACAACTGCATATAACAATTTATGGTTCTGAAAAAAAGAAACCAACTCTGAAATAGATATACCCAAAAGTATAAGGCCTCATATTTCACACCATGGTGCAAACATTGATTCAGACAAAGGAAAGGTTATGAGATGGTATAAGGCTTCCAAAATCTATTTATTTATTTATACACTTAGCTGGCATGAAGAGGCCAACCATTCCTCATTATGAATAGGAAGTACGCAACTTCATATAGCACTGGCCAATTATATAAAGAGACCAATGCCTTCTACTGCATTTTACCATAACCTAAATAATAGGTGATTATGAACCCAAACCAACCAAGAAAGGGATAAAAGAGACAGGTGAACCAAAGCAAACCAACCAATTAGCATCACAGGTCTCAAGAAAATATTGAAAGAACATGTAACAGCAAAAGGAATTTCACCTTTTTTGAAAAAGTTTTAAAAATACTAAAATTCATTCTAAGGTCAGTCCTGGTTTAAGAATTTCCTTGACATAAGATTTGGCTTTCTGCTTCATCAAAGGGTTATAAACACTCCCGTCCTCAAATGCTTCACGAAAAAGTACTCCAATTTCAATATAACAATTTGGTCAGGGAAATTGATGTCTTAAATACCACGAGAATTTGTTATAGTCATTTCTTTATCCTGTCCTCAGACTGCCTTGTTAATGCTCTATCCACATCGTGAAGTATATTCTATAGATATCCTTAATAATATAAGTAACCAAGACATCCCTTTACTGTCACTTAAAATCTCAGACATTTATCCCAGCATCATGTCACTAGTACTGTGTCCTTGACAACAAAAATCTCAAATTGCATGTGTACAGCTCCTTTGATAATCTTTTTATTTCATTTACAATTGATCAAAGTTGCCTCCTTGGTATCAGTTTTCAGTTGGAACAACTTTGTTCAAGAATTAGACAGTTCAGGAGGAAATCTTACTTGATTAACTGTACGGTGCAAATGGATGGTGGAAGATTGTTCACAATGAACACTGACAATATCAGCTCCTGCCTTGATAAAATCTGGCACCCTTTGTTCAGGCTCCACAATCATCTAAAGTATTTAAAAAAAAGTAAGAAAAGTACTTAGATTCAGTATCAGCTTAAATTTGTATGCGTGTATAGATGATTAGAAGACTACCAGGTGCACATCCAAAGGAAGATCTGTCACAGGGCGCAATGCATCAACCACAAGAGGTCCAATTGTAATATTTGGGACAAAGCGACCATCCATTACATCAACATGAATCCAATCACAACCAGCCAACTCCACTGCTTTCACCTAGACAAGATAACACACGAACTCCAACATTCATGATTAGTTCCTAGAAAACAAAAATACGGGTTCACTAGCAATTAGAAAACTTGATAAAATGAGAATCAAATATAGTACATTGTAAAGTATGTTACCAAACCTGCTCTCCCAATTTTGAAAAGTTAGCAGAAAGAATGGATGGAGAAACAATGATATCGCTTTTTGAAAACTTGTCAACACGAGATGAAGCCTTCACGATGGTTGAAATTTTCCTCCTGAATTCACAAAGTAGAAAAAGTTAAAAAGGGACATTAAAGAAGGCTATATTATTCTTTCAAATACCCCAAAGCACAAACCATATCTAACAAATTATACATGCACTGCAATCTGCATAAATATGTACCGATCACAAGAAAGTTGTTAGCACTCCATATGAACACAAGACCACAAATAAATACATCGAAATGCTGGCTAATAAAACGAAGCTCTGAAGCTACCATGTTTTAGCCAATGGACGAGATTCCCAAACCTTACCAAAAAATGATCAAATATGAAAGAAATGGGTACAAATAAACAGAACCATCCAGGTTGAAAAACAGCATAGTTGTCACGATCCTCCCGGATAAAAATAACACGAATTGAAACCAGGAAGGAGACAATGCAAGACGATGGCATTAAGTAAATCATTTAACTTTTGAATTATCTGACTGCAAGCTACCCAAAGGTCGTTCTTTTCTTTTAATTTGAACAAACAGTATTGTCCAGTTATCTCCACAAATACCCACAATCACATAAAGGGGTCCCAGTGAGTGAATTTGATTTGATTGTCAATCAAAAACACAGGAGTGAAATTCATGAGAAATTCATCCTCTGGGTGTCCCAATCCACCAAAGTAGGAAGTATGAATAGGAATACCTGGAGAAAGTGAGGGAAGGAGGATGAAAAAGAGTGACTTTGTGAAGGTGGAGACCATTGATTTGGGATTGGAGGGTGGATGAACACAAGGAAGAAGTTGCAGCCATCTCCTTCTTCAACTAAATTCAAGTTTGCGTTACCAATCCTATGGTTCCACAAAAGAGTGCGTGTGTTTGTGTGAGGTGTGTTGTGGTGTGAATTGATTGGATTTTGTAATATGAAAAATGGAAAATCAGATGAATGACACGTGGCATTTGGTTTGGTGGAGATGTGCTTATCTGCAACGGTTGGTTGATGCTGCTCTTCTCTCCCGCACCTCTCACTCAACCATACCATAAACAATTATTAAACACTTCTTACATCAACTATCTCGAGCAAGTTACTCATTTTTTCTCATTTTTGCAATTCATGCATTTCACTACTCCTTTATTGTAATCTCTTGCTTCATCTGGTATAATTTTTTATAACATATTCTTACATTTACATGATATTTTTTCCACATGTTTTAAATATATTTTTGTAATGATTACTTTATTTTATAACGAAACCAATGTCGTTATTTCTTAATATTTTGTTATAATTTCTTCTAAGTGGGTTAAATATGTTTTTAATTTCTTAATTTTGAGTGAATTTTGAAAATAGTTCATTTCAAAACTTTAAACAAATTCAATCTTTCATCTTTCGAAATATATGGATTTAGTCATTTTAATCAAATTTTGTTAAGTTTATTTGACATTTCAAGCGTATTTCATAATAGTATTTCACTTAACATTAAAGTAAAAATGTGTCAAATAATATAAACAACTCAAATACAATCCTAAAATATGTACGAAACATCAAATAAACCTAACAAAATTTGATTAAAAAGATTAAATTCACGTATTCCGAGAGATAAAGGATTAAATTGATTCAAAATTTTAAAATAGACTAATTTTAAAATTTACTTAAAGTTAAGGAACAAAAAACATATTTAACTTTTTTATTGTTAAATCGAACAAACTTTCTCTCAACATTAATTAAATTTTCTTGTTGTCAAATTCAATTGTGAGATTTTTTTGAATTAATATTGATTAAAACGTGAGAAAAAAATACTTTCAATTAATTATCTTGTAAAAATAATCATAATAAATATTAGTTTATATAATTGTGATTGATATCAACCAAAAACTATATTGACCCATGTCAATCAACAAATAACTTTATGAATGTCACTTAATAAAATTTGTCAACAATTTAACATAAACTAAGTTTGACTAAACGGATAAATTAAGATTGACTAAAAGGATAATGAATAATGATATTCTTGAATTAATAACAGTTGTTTAATATTTAATTTATTTTTCAACAAGATTGTTCAATAACAGTGTTGGGTAATATTTAAATGTGTAGAAATTTTTGTTGACACTAATAGTTTCATCACTCACATATAAGATTAGAGATAATGTACTACTAAATAGTTTTTCAACCAAATTGATAGTCATGTTTAAATTGGGGACTATGTGATAGTAGGCATTTTTTTAAACCACATTAATAGTTTATATATTGAGACCATAACAAAGATTGTGAAGGCAAAGCCTTATTTATACAGGTGACAATCTTGTTAAAATTAATGGTTTAAAAAATATCAATATAATCAATAAAGTTGTTAATTCATAATTAAAGCTTGAATTTTTACTATTATTAGGATTTTTAAGTGTATTTAATTTTAATTATTACTGAATCGACATAATAACTAAAAAAATCAATTAATTAAAGAAATAGAGGAAAGTAATAGGAAAATCTAATTAAGACCTTAAAAGAAATAACCAATTATAAATTATACAGGGGGAGCTTTACTTGATGGGTCCCGTAAATTCTTTACTATAACATTTTGATGTTCATGGTGAAAGTAAAAAAAAGTTGTTATTTTGGGATGCATTTGTAAGATATAAAATCTCATGAGATAATTTGGAATCTTTTTGTTGACATTTTTGTTTGATTTTTCATAGAATAAAAAGAGCTGCAAACGTCATTGAAAACGACTTTTTGGCTTTGTTTAGATAGAAGAGTGAATTTGGGAAACTGAATTTACGTGGATTTGGAGTTAATATAAGTTGTTTGAATTAAGGGAAAATTTGTATGATTTGGATGAATTAAAGAGAAAAATTTGTAAAAGTTAGTGAATGATACAATAGATTTGATAAATTAAAAAATATAAACTAAAGTAAGTAACCTTGAATATGGAGTTTTTATTTTTTATTCTTTTATGTAATTGTCATATTTCATTTGTTCACCCATTTAATCCCATCGATAAAAATTTCAGGTTAAATTAAAAACATAGAACCCTATTAAAAATATGACAACAATAAAGTCAATAAAACCTGAAGCTGAATCCAAAATTATTTCATCACGTGCTCTTATCATCATCATCGTCAACAACACTCAAACTCCTTCACCAAGTCATATAGAGACTTTATTATACCAATAAAAGAGATGAATAATTTTGTTAATTCACTATTCAACAATCACCGACCACCATTGTTAATGTCTATTGAGGAGTCCAAAACTTTTACCGAACTTTTTGGTGTTGTTTTCGGTTAAATATTAAAAATATATTATATTGATATTTTAAATATTTTTTTAATATATTTTAAAATTAATGATAATTAATGTATTGTGAATAAAAAAACACAAAAAAATTCAAAAAAAAAATATAAATTTCTATTGAGTGTGTTTCTTCTTGTCGCCGTCATCTAGCACTCAGAATAACATAAAACAGGTTTCACAAATTTATCAATTTCAGGAAACTCAAGAGTGTGTCTGTTTAGAAAAACATGAGACACTTGAGAGTTCCTAGAAGAGAAACCAAAAGACAAGACAAAAATCCCAAAATAAAATAATCTAAAAACGAAGAGAAGCCGCCAGCAAAATTTTAAATTGTTATTTTTTAAAATTTTTTTGAAAAAAACTCATTCTTACCTTGTTAAATTTAAAAAATATTTGAGTATTTAAATTTTAAAGAAAACATTTTCAATCCTGAAATAAGATGACAAATAGAAGAAATTAAAAGTAAAACACGAGGCTACCAACCTTTGATATTGTCTATTTTCAAAGATCACATTACTACCATTTTTAACAACACCATTCAACTCTCGAGACTAAAAATATACTTTTCCGAAATTTAAAAATTAGAATAAACATTTTTTAATCTTAATATTCAAAGTCAAATTTAACTTAAATTGCATAATTTTTTTTTATTTGAACAACGAAGATGTAGGTGTCATAAATACGTGCGCATGATATATGCACGACCGAAAAAAATAAAACACGTGACATCATATTTATGTTTTTGTTTGAATTTTAAAATGAAAATTTCCAAGAACAGAGTCGGTAACGGTAACGGGAAAAAGGGGCGTAAAAAGGTGTCACCGACAGTTCATTTCCGTAATTTCATCCAATTTTGAGAAACAGTAAGATTATTATCCTAATTTTGAGAGAATTACAACGTTATTAAACTATTCTTTCCAACCAAACAAATTAATGTCGATCGCATCATGGTCTGCGGCGTCTAAACCAAATCACTCTATCTGCTCCGACACCCACTCACTCGTACTCTGCTGCATTCATTCACTGTTTTACCACCAATTTTTGTGATGAAGAAGTTCCCACTCTCACACTCCGATTTGGACTCTAAATGTGCCTTCACTTTCTCACTCATGCGTTTGATGGCTTTTTTCGTCGCTACTTTCGTTCTCTGCTCTGTTATTTTCTCTGTCTCCGTTGTTCTTCGAGACCCTCCCTCAGATGCGGCACTTCGCGAACCCTCATCACTCACCCCTCTCTTTCAAATCACTCAAGGTACCTTTTTCATTTCCTTGCTAAAGGGTTAACTGCTTTCACCTTTTTATCCCATCGCATTGCTAAAGTTGTAACATTTCTTTTCTTTTTCCTCTCATGACTTGTAGATTTGGACAATGATACCTCTGATTCTGTTCAGTTGCTTCGAGATAAACTGCACGGTGGCCTTTTAGTTGATGGATTTGATGAAAATTCCTGTCTCAGCAGATACCAATCAGCCGAGTATCATCTCAAAGGGCTGTCGGGAAACCCTTCTTCTTACCTCATTTCTAGGTTAAGAAAATATGAAGCTCAACACAAACAGTGTGGACCTTACACTGAATTCTATAACAAAACAGTGGAACAACTTAGGTCTGGTAAATTTACGGAGTCCTCACCTTGTAAATATGTTGTATGGATTTCATTTAGTGGGTTAGGGAATAGGATATTGACCCTAGCTTCTGCATTTCTTTATGCTCTTCTCACAAACCGTGTTCTGCTGGTTGACCCTGGAGTGGATATGGCTGATCTTTTTTGTGAGCCATTTCCAGATACTTCCTGGTTTCTCCCTGCTGATTTTCCTCTTACCGCTCAGTTTAATAGTTTCAGTCAGAAATCTGATGAATGTCATGGGAAAATGCTGAAAAATAAATTGGTTGTAAATTCCAATGTTCCTTCTTTTGTCTACCTTCACATAGTCCACGATTATGATGATCATGATAAGCTTTTCTTTTGTGATGAAGAGCAACATTTTCTCCAGGAAGTGCCTTGGTTAGTGATGAAAACAGATAATTACTTTGTCCCATCTCTATTCTTGATGCCATCATTTGAGCAGGAGCTGAATGATCTCTTCCCAAATAAAGAAACAGTTTTCCATTTCTTGGGTAGGTATCTGTTCCACCCCACTAACAGTGTGTGGGGACTTGTTACCAGATACTATCAAGCTTATTTAGCTAAAGCCGATGAAAGAGTGGGGATACAAATTAGAGTGTTTGACACAGAACCCGGTCCATTTCAACATGTATTGGATCAGATCTTAGCTTGTACTTCCAAGCATAAACTTTTGCCTGATGTTAACAATCAGCAGGATGCTACCAATTCATCAGGAAGTCCCAAGTCAAAAGCGGTGTTGATGGCATCCTTAAGCTCTGGTTATTTTGAAAAGGTAAGAGACATGTATTGGGAATACCCTACGGTGACAGGAGAAGTTGTTGGGGTTTACCAGCCGAGCCATGAAGGATATCAACAAACACAGAAGCAGATGCACAACCAAAAAGCTTGGGCAGAAATGTATCTCTTAAGCTTAACTGATGTGTTGGTTACAAGCTCTTGGTCTACTTTTGGCTATGTGGCTCAGGGGCTTGGAGGTTTAAAACCATGGATTCTGTACAAACCTGAGAACCGAACAGCCCCAGATCCTCCCTGTCGGCGTGCCATGTCAATGGAGCCATGTTTCCATGCTCCTCCCTTCTATGATTGCAAGGCCAAGAGAGGAACTGACACAGGTGAACTTGTTCCGTATGTGAGGCACTGTGAGGATATGAGCTGGGGCCTTAAGCTTGTAGACACTGATACTTATCGCTAGTTATGGCCATCCATATACAATGTATGCTATGATGTATTGTTCCAAATTTTGGTGTAAAATAGAATAGAGTTATTTCTTTGATTTGTGTATCCACTGTTCTCTCCGAGAATCATGGTATTAGCTTTACTATTTCAGGGCTATTGACTGCGTAGAAATGACTTTTTCTTAATTTTGTTTACATTGCTAAATATTAGTTATTAATTCTCGTTCCATGCACTTTTATTATTAGTTAAACTTATATCCATTTATTTGTGACTTCAAATTATATTACTCTTTTACAAGGCACGAGAACTTCAAATTTTCAGTCACTGATATTCTGGTAGTTGTGACCTCAGTTACAGCAGAAAAAGAAAAAAAGAAAGGAATGTTCCCTATAAAGTCACTGTGGAGTTCATTTCATCAATCATTCTTGGCGGAACTATCACATTAGCCATTTTCATTCTATTCTAAGTTGAATATTCTTTCAGAAAGTTTAGTATATCAACTGGCGGACCTGATATGTTTAGTGTATGACAAACAAACTACGAATGTAAGTCTCTAACGTATTCTATAATTGTCTGTTTATTTTCCTGTTCCAAAAAAATGCAACAAAACCATTCATGGTTTACAATCTCATAAGTGTTTTCAGAGAAGCAACAACAATAAACATCTGGTAGACAATACCTGTAAATTATAAACCACACTCTGCGATCTTAATTCATGATCCAGCAGCTTCTTGTAAAAAAGGTGTAAACTTTTTCAGTCCATCCGAAAAATATAACTGAAATGCTTAAAGATTGGACTTGTCTAATGTTGTTGGGCTTGATTTTAAGCCCAATGTTATGTGCCTTCCAAAAAGGCCATTTAGAAAGTGTTTGTTGATTTCAACGTTGGTGGGTGAAGGTAGTGGAAGCATACATACCATAATGGGAGAGTAATGGAGAATAATAAAATTCAACAGAAAAGGTCGCTATCAGAGAAGAATATATCTTAATCTCAAGAGTTTACAAAAAGGTTGAGAAAACACAAAAGTTAGGAGGCACATCTCCATCCTATCAAATTCGAATCATTTCCAATCCAAGTCAAAGAGATCAAAAGTTAAGCTTTTGGAAATTGCCAATAAAGTAAGCAACTCTATATATTTCCACGCCTGTTTTCTTATTGCGTTCCAATTAATCGACGTTTTTTTAATTTTTGGTAAAAAGAGGAGATTATCAACGTATTTTCACACGGAAATTAAATATCATATTATCCACATATTGGATAATGCTTTAGTACTTCTTCACAAAAATCTAATCACTCTCACTAAAACCACTTTCCTATTTCTTTACACGTGTGACTAATGAAAACAACGTCTATGGTTGTAGGCTCTTTGGATATTTGGTAATAAATTCAAAGTCAATTACTATTTCCTTCCCTTTTTAATTTTTCCATCAAAGTTTTACCCACTAATACGAGGCCCCATGGAGAGTTTGAGGAGATAGTAGTGATATCCATATGATGTGGATGGAAGCAATTCCCTAAGAGTTGACCCTATGAGTTGAGTGGCGTAGTGTAATGAAGGTGAAAGAAATATTTGGCCTTATTTTAGAGGACTAAGAAGAAATGCAAGCATATGAAAGTTTACCAAAAGAAAATTGTCACATATGCGTCTAGAAGTTTTGTAATGAATAATGACACCAAAAGAGTCCACTTATGAGGCACCATTCCCTTCCCAAACAAAACTCCAATTTCCTTTTCAATTGAAGTCCCAATTGGATTTCCCCAAGCTCTGCTTCTCACTTATATCATCTTTTCCTTTTCACATTCACTTTTCCTCAAACCCAATTACATGCCTCCATATCACTTTCTTCAATCACACCCCTTTTACTATTACTTTCATTTTTGCATAAAGGGAATCTACAAACTAACCACATCATTTCTTATTCTTTCAAATGTCTCACTCCCACACCACACTGCAATCATTTTCTCTGCTTCACTCTTCTACTTTTGATTAACTTTCATTATATATATGCTTTTTACACCCGTGGATATCTCATTTTTCTCTTCGCCAGTTGCATCTTTTATTTTCTAATAATGATATTTTGACAACTTTTTCTTAAGATCTGAATTGACATTTTTTAATTAATTTTGAAATATAAATAAATAAATAAATAATTATTTACCTTTATTATTATAATGTTTCCACTTACTTCATTTGGATAGTATATGAATAATAAGACCCCATTAAGTGGCCTCATGGGTGTGAAATAATTGACATTATCTAATCATAGTAAGAATCAACATTGTGGTTAGCAAACATGATAGCGACACGTGACCACATGATCCCATACACGTAGTTCCCCCATCACCCTTCATTCTTGGAATTCTTGCATTTCATTTGCAAAAATATTTATATTAAATATTATGTAATCTCTGTTTGGTAAGCCAGTTTCTTCATTTTTCAACTAAAAATGTTTAGATATTAATAACGGTGGCTTGTGAATATTTGTTGATGAGAAAAAAATTAAAAAAAAAAAAGTTCTTGTGGAGAGAACAATGATTGGAGGCTGAGTGGGTCGCGAAGACCAGAATCACAATAATGGAAATCAATTTTTGCCTTTTGGACTTTTGGATGGCACTGCCACACGGAAGTAAGTTTTGTGAACTCCTTCTATATTATTATATCACAATAATGTTCAATATGTTAAACTATGATACGTGAATGATATAATTATATATTTAGCCTAATTGAATTTAAATTATGATAAAATCTGAAACATTAAAAGATATCACTTCAAGTGTTAATAAAAAATTCAGAAAACATTGCTTTTATACTATATGGTGAACGTACCGAGACATTTGGCAAGAAAGAGAGAAAACTTCTTTCTTTTTTTTTATTATCAAAATTGTACTAATTGTTAAAAATCTAATTGAAGTGTTCCACAACGTGTCGTTATCTCATTTATCTTTTTTCTTTCTCTACGTGATAACATTAAAATTTTGATTTAATTTAACTAACTCTTTTTTCAAAAATGCTATTTGTAAAATAATTTTATATGACAAAATATTTTTTATTTATATGTTATATACAATTTACTGCATATCATAATAGTAAAAAAATATAAAATACAACAAATCATATTGTGTAAATTATTATATAAACTACACAAAGAATATATTGGGAAAAATTATCTACTAAAACAATTATTATGTCTGGATAACTTATTCCAACATTATGTGACTATTTCTCTATATAATATATTAAAAGCAAAATTTTATTTCATAAAAAGTTTACAATAAAACAATTATTTGTAAATTTAAATTAGTTTATACATCAAGTTGATAAAAAGGAATCTTCAAACAAAATTTTACATTTTTTTTAAGAAGATAGAATAAATTAAGTGAAGAATTAGTATTTGTTGATTTTTACTCTATATAAAATATTATAGATAACAAGAAAAAATATTTATAAATTTAAATTAGTTTATAGATCAAGTTAATATTTTTTTAAAGTGATGTTAAAAAGAATCTTCAAACAAATTTTTTGATTTTTTTTAAGAAAATAGAATAAATGAAGTGAAGTATTAGTATTTGTTGATTTTGATTGTATATAATATATTAGAGATAAAAAGAAATAAATATAGGAAAGAAGAAAAAATGGGATGGGTGTGGGACACAGTGCCACTCCCAATTCTCCTTATGGTCACTCTGTCAGATACCACATTCACACAACCTCGGATGCTACAACAAATTTTCATGTTCTCATTCTCAAATAGTCCAGTTCGATCTAACATGGAAACCGGATCGATCAAATTGGTTTGCAGTAAGAGATTATTCTCTTATATTATATTAATATATATATATATATATATATATATATATATATTTAAAATTTATGGATATTTTTGAATACTAAAAAAAAATTAAAAATAAAATCTAAATAAAATTTTAATTAGATTAATAAAATATAAATTAAATTTAATATTTAATATTTTGTGAGTAGCAAATATTCGCAGGCATGAGTAGTATGATATTTCGACCTCTTTATAAACAAATATTAAAATACCGGATAATGACATTTTAATTTCTCTTTTTTTATCTACTTTTAACCGACTACTTCAATCACCATTAAATCCTCACACCACATCACTAAAAAGAATCAAAATAAATTATATAATGGTGATTGAAAAAGTGGGTTAAAATTGGGTCAAAAAAAGTATGTTAAAATATCATTATCCTAAAATACTTGTTACCCACAAATAATAAATATATGTAGATACCAATTATTCATCATAAATTTTATCTCCAGATAGATAGGGACATATATATTTTTGTCATTCCTAATTAAATCAGTTCAAATTGACCTTATTCATCTAATATAATTTAAATTCAATAATTTAAAATTTATATTTGATTATCTAATTTATTGGATTAATCGGATTCAGATTTTTTAATTATGGGTTAATTTGATCGAATTTTACATTAAAATTTTATATTAAATTAAATGTTTTTAATAAAAAATTACTTTTATTTTAAATAAATGACATAAATAATAAATATAGTGAATTTTTAAGTTAATAAAATGACATGTATAATCTATATCTATATATTTATACTTACATATAAAAGGGATTCTCTATTTCTGTATCCATATTTCTATTTCCAATTTTATCTTTTAATATATTTTTTTAAATTAAACAACTTTTTATCATTTTTACCTTTTTAAGTAAATTTGTTATATTCAACTATTTTATCATTTAACATTTTTTTTAAATTAATCATTTTAAAAAGGATAATTTTTTTTAATAAAAACTTAAAATATCTTTATTTTTGATATGGATAGGGATCCCCAGATTCCCGTCACTACGGATTGATTGTCTAATATTATACATATTTACTTTTAGTATTAAAAGAAAAAACACGCATGCACAATAGTTTTAGTAATGACTATTGTAATGAACTATAATTTTATATTACTTATTACTAAGTTTTAACATAATAGAATCATATTAAAAATTAAATTTAAAATTTTAAGTATATTTACAAATTTATAAAAATTAAAATATACATTTAGATCGGATCGAATATCCATAATATTTCAATTCATTGTCAGATTCTGACCGTAATTATCAATTTTACTTATTCAATATTATCCACTTATCTAATCCAACTTAATCCTATGTTCAAAATTTACTTCTAATTAGATCACATTCGGTCGGATATGCATTTTTTTTTCCTCAACCTCAACTCACCTAATTTCTTTTTTACTTATTTTCTGTCACCATGCAATAATAATGAAGATAAATATAACACTTGCAATCACATTTCTTTAATCGCACTAAAAGCATCTCTGTTAACCAAAACAGTTTTTTTTCCACCATTAACAATAAATATATATAAATAAAGATAAAAATTCATAAATTTATTATCTTAAAATTTTGAATTAAAGATAATATCAATATTTTATTTGATTGGATTCGGGTTTTATTAATATTTGCTATTCCGAACGAAAATCTCTCTAAACCTTCTCCTTCAAGAATATTTCTTCCGAACAAAATAAAACATCACAGTTTGAATAGAAACAGTACGAAGAAAAAATTTATTGAGGTTGAAAGCGAAAGTCTTACTTTTAACAACCTAATCATGATTTAATTAACTAATTTTGAGACCCAGAAGGCCCTAGGGCATAGCTGACTAATATACGACCACGATGATGATAAGGTAGTTGGTGTTTCTAAACTTATACCACAATTGCACCAATCACAGAATAGAGCCACAAAACTAATAACACCTCCTCCAAAAGTTAATTTTTTATTTCAATCTCATTCCCACAGTGAAATATTCTAAGAAAAATTAAACAAGTCACAGGGCAATGTAGAAGGGGACCTAAAAATTTTCACAAGATTGGAGTGGTTGTATCATGAAGAAAATGAAATATATTAACATTAATGTATTTATTTGGCATGAGAGTGAGTGAGAGAAAAAGTATAAAAAAGACAAATTGCAGTGTTTTCATGGAGTTAAGGATGAAGACGTGCAGGACTCAAAGTGGTGGACTTTTTTTTGAGGGGATTTATCATGTGACATAAATGTAAACACCACATGGTACAAATGAGATGGTGTATTGTATTTTTGGACAAAATAAGAAAAAGAAGATCAATGCTCTCATGTCATGCCATTACAGCTTAACAACGGAATTCATATCATGGAATCAGGAATGGATCAATTCATAAATTCAAATGAATGAAACAATAAATGATCACAGATACAGACAAGCCTTCATGTTTCACTAAGGATAAGATTTTCACCATTTTTTAACCAATTAAAATACATTCAATTTATTATATTTTCTATTTTTATTTAAATAAGACAATTTAAATTTACTAAATTTTATTTTTTATTTAAATAAAATACATCAATTATTTTCAAGTACACAAGTTTATTTTGATAGTAAACTTCGAAAGTTTTAGTCAATGATATTTTTTTGTCAAATATAAAATCTTTTGCAACATTTCTCAAGATTTTTTCATTTTTTTTTGCAAAAAAAAATAAAATTATTAATTTACATTGGTTGAGGTTACTTTTAAGTAATATTTTACAAAATTATTTTTATAATTGTTGATTAGAGTTTTTTTTTTTGTCAGTTTCTCAATTAAACAATATAAAAAATAATCTTAAACATTCTTTACAAAAAATAAAATAATATAAAATGTTCTCAAAAACAATCTTAATAAACATTAACCAAAATATCTATATAGATTACCACAAAAAAATGACTAATATTCTCCGAAAAGTAGTCTTGTCAATATTAGTTGAGAAAATTTAAGAAGTATCAACTAAAAAACAATTCTAATAATTTATAATAATATCAATTTAAAAATATTTCTTATTGATACCAACTGAAAAATCTTAATTTACAAGAAAATATTTTCACTAATGTTGATTAAAACCTTGTTGCCATTGATTAGAAAATAATTTTGTCAATAATATTAACTGACAAATACCACAACTTGTATAGATGACAACATAACTTTTAATCAATATCAGCTAAAAAAAATGCAATGACTGCAAGGAAACCTAATTAATGGCAACAAAAAAAAAACTTTATTATAATTAACGGTAAAATCATTACTAATTTTAACTAAGAAAATTTTAATTAAAACTTTGGTTGCAAAAATAAAATTAACATTCATTAGAAAAAAAGAAAATGATTACGAAAAAATCCTTATCAACTTTAGCATAAAAGAATCTTAATTAATATAATAAGTCAAAATAATGATAAGGTCTCGATTATCTGAAGTTAAGATGACGAAGGAAATCACACCCGAAAGAAGTTTATTTTTCTTTTTCTCATAGCATACAAAAATATGTGTCCAAGAATCAAAGTTATATAAATATAGCTTAGTGGAATACAATTTGATTGAAAAAATTAGAACAATAACCAAAATTATATATATTAGCCCATATGACATTTTCTTCTTAACTTTATACTTTGATTTTTTTTATTGCAGTCGCCATGCCATTGGTCATGCATGGATTATGTTACGTGTTGGAGGATGCACTGGCACAAAGAATTTGTTCTCAACTTACTTGTTCATTCTCTACAAACTAAACCCATCAAATTTACTATTCTGAAACGCTTTCTTAGGAATTAAACTTAATTTTTGAGAAACTGTGCAGGATGAATATCAGTTGTTTGTTCTCGTCCTTCTTATTAACAATATAGAAAAAGACGGGAACGATTTTGGTGAATCGTGAACACCGCCACTAAAGTGATGTGCTAAGATGTTTAGGTAAAACGTTTGAATTTTTGCATTTGACAATGAATCATGGTGTCTTGTCATTAACACACACGCACGTAAACAGAAAGAGAAGTTCGGAGTTGAGAGTCATGATTTGCACAGTGAGGTTTGGAGTAGGTAAATGCAGATAAGTTTGTTAACATTTGTCTATGTCAAAGTATGCTCGTGCACGTGTGTCCAAATAGAGAGATAGAGAATTCAGGATTTTCTTTGGTAACCGTACATCCCCACATTTTAAAACTAAACTATATATTATTATTGAATTCAAACATTAACCGAACGAAGCTCTTGGTCTTGGTCCTGGTCTCAGTATTAGCTGGACTATACCGATCCAAACCAGAAAGGCAAGATCAACAAGATACGCCACACAATCATTATTTTTAGATCTTAATCCAACAGTCTCATTCCATCATCATTTTCGATCCATGCTAATGCAAATGCTGATACCAGCCAGCCACAAAGCCTTAAGTGTCTAAATACAAAACCACCCTAAATAATTTCACAACATTTCTTACACTTATCATATACGTTTCAATACATGTTTTTCGATAAAATCTATACAGAGTAACAACAGCATCAACCCCATCCCAGCCTCTTCTTGTTCCTATTCCTTTTAGATCAAAAGTAGGGTTAATTTCACTTTTCATTCTATTTGATGATAACTTAGTAATTCCACAAACCATCGAGATCCACCGGGGCAACAGAAACAGATGGATGATTGTGATTGTCGAAGTGCCTCCTACCCATATCAAAATTTGAAGAGGTTTCAGGGTTGATATCAGTGGTAAGACCCGTTTCCTGTGAGACACTGATCATGTCCCTCTCTGCCTTGTAACCATTACCATTGTTTTCACACATGGCTCTCAGAATGGTGTGGTCCTGCAGAGAGTAAACAGAACCGGGAAACGTCAAATTAGGCACAGCCTGAACACCTTGAGATGAGTAGAAGGAGGCAGAAGGTGGCATTCTGGGGAGAAAGTCCAAGGGATTTGAAGAAACCCCGTAAATAGAGTTATTGAGGGAATCAAAGACCCCTTCTTGGTTTCTTTGAACATTAATTGGATTGGAGAAGCAGGGCACGTAAGCCGATTCATTCAGCGGTTTAGTGTTGCCAATAGAAGGTGAAGAATCCGAAAGGGGTGGCAGAGCGGAAGAACCCAATTCATTGGCAAAAGAGTCCAACCTCATTATCCCCGAAATATGAGTTTTCTTCCCGGCTGAACTTTTCTGAAACACCCTGCAGATCACCCACTCGTTCTGCCACAAAAAAACAACAACCTCAATCACAGAGAAACCAAAACAAATCCAACCAGAAAAACAAAGGATGGGAAAAAGAAGATACCTTTGCGGTTTTGGGAAGGTTGTGAACAGAGAATTTCCCCTCGAGTCTGTACTCGTGCATGACCCAGTTGCTTTTCTCTCCTTTGGGTGCTCGACCTCGGTAGAAAACAAGAGTCTTTTTCATTCCGACCAAAGATTTTCCTCTGAAAATCTCTTTGTCTTTCCCCGTGGCTTTCCAGTAACCGGCTTCGGTGGCCCTGTTGGTTCTCAATCCAGTGGGGTACTTTCTGTCTCTGACACAGAAAAAGTACCACTCCTTCTCCCCCATTTTGGCTTTCCCTGCAAAAGCTGGAAGGTTTAATTTTACAGAAAAGTGAAGATGAAGATAAAAAGGGATTGATTTGTTTGTTTAGACTGACATGGCAAATCCCAAGGCTCAGACTTGTTGAGGTCGACTTCTCCAATGGCCCGAGCGCAGAAGTTGGTGTGAATGACCTTGTTGTAGAGGTAATGGGTTATAAGCTCTTCATCTGTGGGGTGGAAGCGAAATCCCGGAGGCAAATCCATGTGATCGTCTTGTTTAGAAAGCAGCGAAAGGTTTTCCATGTGAAGAAAAAGGATTTAGAAGAAGATGATAAAGGGAAGGTGTGAGGGGAAAGGAAAGATAGGAAAAGAGGGTCATAAATACTGGTGTTTGGGAAGGGAGGAAGAAACGTGGAATGTAAGGTAACCTCCTTTGGTTGTTTATAGCCTAAGCCCACTTCTCTCTTCCAACTTTTCTCACATAACATTTTCTTCTCACTCATCACCCTCCTTCCTTAAATTCCATACATCATCATGCTAAGGTAGTTACTACTTACCTACTTTTTCTTATCTTTACTCTCTCTACTTTATCTACATCTCCACTGCATATTCACCAAACACTCAAATCTCACTCCCATTAACCCTCTTCCAATAATTAAATGCTTTTCATAAACTACAAAACTATACTTTTATTTAACCCTAAATTTAATTACACACCTACTCTACTCTTATCTAATGCACATAAATCTCCTTCTAAACCATATATATATTTTAAGAATTAGGATAATGATATCTTCACTCTCATTTTTTTACTCTCATTTTCTATTCTCTAACGTAATTTAATATATATCATTGATTAATTACCATCATTATTATTTTTTTGAATGAATCAATGATTCATACTAAATCACGTCAGGAAGTAAAAAATGAAAGTTAACAAATAAGAGTTATAATATAATTTTTCTATATTTTATCATGATAATTTTGGTTAAAATAAATGGTTCAATTTAAACGTTTTACGTGTGTTTAGGTAATTAATGGGGAGATTTAAGTGGTAAAGGGGCCAAAAAGAAATGTTTTATGCAAATGGTGAATATTATATTAAGTTTTTCCTTTCACAATCAGAAGAGGAAAGAACGATTAGAATGAAGCGAGTAGATAATGTATGTTTTTCCACCGAGAACTTTGAGACTTTCACATAGTTCTTTTTAAAAAAAGATTCTGTACTTTTTTTTTGAAAAAAAGAAAAAACTCGTTTTATATACACATACATGCCATAAAATAAAAAGAAGAGTATCTGCGAAGCTATAATATTCCCAGCTGTATTAATGCAATCAATAATAGATCATACCAGCTCGCGTTCTGCATCTTTCTTTTGAAAATCGGTTATCACTTTTTTTTCTAATGAAATTACAAATATGGTCTTCAAGATTTATTGTGGACAGACAAGAAACAATAAGATAAATAGTTTCCGAGGTAGATATGATTTTTAAGAATTAAAAAAAGAAATCCACAATTGCAAAACCACTTTATTTTTTTAAAGTTGAATCTTAGGTTATGCGTTCAATGTTGAATTTGAAAATTAGTAATACACAACCTTGAATTAAGAGACATACAAACTGTGGGAAAGACAAACGAAAAAGCTGTACTTGAATCTTGGATCATCAAAAAACTAGTGTCGTTATAACGCCGTCTTTGGCCAAATCAGAAACAGTGATGCATGGAACTCAACTCCAACAAACATTATTCTTTTCGAATTGATTTTATGATGCTTATGATAATATTACATCTTCAGATGAGAGAAAAATATATATTCATTGTTAACTTTACTGTATATTTCAATTTTAATAATTTATCATACATGAATAATAAAGAATAAATACTTGGTAATTTAAGTGTTATTATCAACAATTCTGTCTTAACGAAAGTATCAAAGGTAACGTATTATCAACATAATAGATAAAGTTCGAGCATGTATTATAAATACTAGTGTAAAGGTGCTGTGTGTAAACATTTTTTAAATATGTGTGTTATTAAGTTGATATATAAAATAAAGTTATATTTATTAAAAATTAAAAATAAAGTGAAATATATCAGAAAAGATAAAAGAATAACTGTTCATACATAGGAAAAGAAAAAGAAGCAGATATAAACGGTTTTATAAAAAAATTTGTAAAAGTAACAGACAATTTTCAAAAATTTAATAAATAATTATATTTTAAAGGATAAAATTGAAATTTTGAAATGTAGACACAAAGGAATCCTCGTATAAAATTAAAATTTTAATTACAATGTCTTAAAGTCTATATATATATATATATATAATTAGAATGTCGTGTACAATAATAATGTTTATTTTTACAATAAATGTTTAGATTAAGATTTATTTAAAGCATTATTTATGTAATTTTTACATTAACGGGGCATGAAAACCAAACCTTATAAATGAAAAGAAAATGTTAGTGAAAGAGTCTATTTGCATTAGGGTTGGAATATGGTATGAGAGGAGAATAAATTAAAACATTTCCTAATTACGAGTGTGTTTGTTTTACAAACTAAAAATATATTTTTGTATATGTAAATTTAGAAATGTAATATTTTAATTTTTCTATGCTGTTATAAGCTTTGGAAAATCATTTTAATATTATTTTTCAATTTTAGGAAAGCGGGCATAACGTGATTGTTTTACTTACTTTTTGCCGAAATGATGGATGAGGAAATTATATTCTAAAATTATTTTCTAAACACATAATTTTTCACTATAATTCTTATTGATTATCTTATACTAATTAACTTTAATAATTAAAACTTACTTTTTTATGAATGTCAGTTTAGAGTTTTTGAGCTCACATGAAGAACGAACCAAAATGTGTTGTTTGTTATTTGAGAAGGTGTTATTTCCGCAATTAATAGTGTGCAAATGTTTTAAGAAAAAAAAAAATAGAGAGAGGAAGAGATGAAAGTAACAGATAATATAATGAAAGAAAAAAAAGATATAAAACGACAATCACCATTATAATCACAAAAGGACACGAATAAATTAGTATTTTACGTTTTATTATACAGGACAAATATATATATTTATATATCGTTATGATTTATAATAAGTGAATATTTTCAAATATAAAAAATATATTTTAAATATATAATAAACAGTTATAATTATCATGTTATTATTTTTATATTAAATAGACATTTATAATCTCTTTTTTGTTAGACATGGTCACATGATAATACAAAAAAGAATGTTCTTAGTTGAAAATCTTAAAAATTAGATTAATTCTCTAAATTGGAGATTTTGGTTTGTAGCATAGAAGTAAATAAGGAGAATAAGAAGACGTTTTTATTTTAATAGTTTATTCATCACCACACCAACTATAATAAAAGAAATATTAATTTGAATCTGATTCTCAGCATCATTAAGTATCATTTATTAGAAATCGAAATATTTTAACTACAAATCTTTTTTATTGTCAATAATTGGAAAGAACATTTTAATTAATAAAGTATTTTGATTACATATTTACATAAATTCAATATGTAAATGATGATATAGGGAATCAATGTGTGAGATATTATTGACAAGGGTGGTTGCAGAATGACAGGTGAATTCATTGGTCTTTCATAAGCAAATTTGTCTAATATATAATGCATAACCACTTGACCAACTTTTCATATTAAAAAGTTACCATTTCATTGTTTCCATATTGTAATAAAGTCAAAATTAGGTTCTATGTCGTGAGATGGAAAATGAAAATTACTATTTTAATTCGTTAACAATGTAAAATGTATTAAAAGTTTCCGTTTTTTGATACGTTTAAATTCATCTTATATATTTTATAATATATTACCTCAAATAAGATTATAAACAATTATGAGTATTTTAATAATTTAAATGGAGACATGATATGGAGGGAAGGGGACGAGTATGAGACAGATATGTACATTTTCATCTTCATTCTTATACTTGAAAAAGTCTCCATACTCATGTTAGAGTCATCAAAGTGGGTCAGAACTCATGGACCAACCCGGCATACTCATACTCAGGTTGGATTTATTTTTTTTTTTTTTTACAAATGTCAGTACGGGTCAACTTTTGACCTGGCCCACCAAGAACCTAGCTCATCCAGATTGAACCCGTGGTGAGCCGGGTTGGCCCACCAACCTGTATGGTCACATACATTATGTTGGACTTTGCAATGTTGGGTTGTTTTTTTAACCAAACACATTAGTGGATTGACAAATGGAAACCTAGCTTCAACTCCAAATACGTAGGGATAAAGAAGATGCTTCAAGAGATAAAAATGTTGTGGGATTTATCCATTCAAGACTCTAATATTAGAGTTGGATAAGTGACAAGAATGCTTTGATCTTAAATAGTAATTTATTTATTTTTAGTTTTGGTTTGTATTGGAGTTTAACATCATTTTGGATTATATTTAAATTGTATTGAAGTTTATTTAAATTTTAATACGAATTATAATTTATGACTTAAGAAAAAAAATTATATTTTATTTTAATTAAGTGGACTAGTGAGCAAATCCGTTTAACCCACCAACCCGTGGTGGGTCGGGTCGGGTTCGAAATTTTGTTGGCTCGCTTATAAGTGAGTCGGGTTGGGTTGACCCACTAAATGACCAACTCGTTGTGGATTGGATCGGGTCAGGCCGGACGACCCATTTAACAGCTCTAACTCATACCCATATCAGTCAATGCGGAGATTTTTCGTCAAAACAGGAACGAGTTCTGCAATATCTACGGGGTTAAATTTATTTGTCATCTCTTATTGCATTTAGTTAAATAAGAGATGCAATTAGATAAAAGTTAGAAAAACAAAATAGAATGTAAGCGAGAGGGAAAAATAAAGAAAAGGAAAATTAAGAGTTAAAGATAAGGGATAATTATATTATGCAAATTTTATTATTCAGTTTTAAATTCTATAATCTTTATTCTATGAATTTTAAAACCATACAATTATATATTTTTTTTCATTAATTGACTACCAAATTGATAATTGTGTACTATAATTGTAACTAAGGTGACTTTCACCTCTTAGTGAGACATTGTTTTTTAGATAACTAGTTTATTATTGTAAATAGTTAAATAAACAGTTTTACGATAAAAAATGATTTGAAAAGATATAATTAAATTATTTTAATCTAAAACAACGTTTGTTAAAAAAATAATAATAATGATCATGTTTATTTTGTAAAAAAATATTTATTATTTGGTAATTATTAGCTAATGGTAGTATTCAATCTACTCATTTAGATATTCGAGTCACAGTCACAAGAGTTTAATTCCTAATAAAATATCATCAAAGGCTACTGAATTAATTACCAAAGAAAATAGGGTTGCATATTACATCAATTTGATAAACACTCAAAACTCTAACCCAGAGGGTTGCTTAAAAATAATGACTATGACTAGTGCAATTTATTGTTTTAGATATTTTAATAAATTAGTTACTTAAATGTTTTTTTATTAAATATTAGAAAATGAACTTTGAACATAATTTAATATTAAAATTAAAATTTTAATATAATATTTACACTCGTTTATATATTATAATTTAGTATTTTTTAATAATATAAAATATCTACGTGTGTTTCATATATTTTTTATCTTTTGTGCATTAAGTTAAAATCATTATATATCAATCGATCTCTGTGATGAATTAACGTAAGCTAAGTTAGTAAATTATTGTTATTATTATTTATGACATTATATATATTATTATATTATTTAGTTTTTCATTTAATAGGTGAAGTTGTTAGTAATATATAGTTTTTATATTTTCAAATTTTTGAGAAGTCAACACAACTTAATCTGCAGAGTTTTATTGCCTTACTACAAAAACTCAGAAAAGTCTAAACAATGGAAATCTATGACTCAGAATTACTACTAAATGTCAACATGTTACTTATTAAATATCTCAGAATTAAGTGTGTGATGCTTACCACTTTGTCACTAGGTAACTAAAAGAATGATGAATATACAGTTAACATATTTGAGTTGAAAAAATTATCATTTGAGAAGGTTTAACCACCATGTTTATTTATTATTAAGACAGCCACTGATTTATTCCAAGCTACTAAAAACTAGTGAATCGTAAAGCAACCAAGATTGTTAACATTAATTAATAATTACTGAGTTTAGTTACTAACATAAAATCATAGTGAAGATTGATATCCAAAAGTAAAAGAGAAGAATAGAGAATAAGTTTTGTAAATAATAAAGAGTGAAATAATTTATATGTAAATTTGAAAAAAGAAATAAGATAAAATGATTGAGTGGGTGATGTTTCTCCTGTTCCGACATGAGGATGTGGAAGAAAGGCATTGCTCCAAAATGTGAATCAGAAATGATGATTAAATTTATAAATAGATTGTTAAGTTAGGCAAATGTCATTCAGATTTGATTGATGACTGTGTTATGTGGAAACCCTTCCTTGCCTCCTTCTTCTTTCAAACCATTCAACTAATTATTTGACTCTTTCATTGCCCTGCCTAACTTTTTCAGCTTTTATCTATGGCTTTATCCCAATTTCATTATATAAATCTTAATATGTAATCACACCTATTTACTACTCTATTCAATAAATATTCATTTTTTCGGCTGTTGACTTTCTATAAGGCTGCTTAAGGACAAGATGTGTGTTACGTGTTACAAAATATGTTTTTAGATTTTATATAATTTAATTTTTAAATTTTATAAATTAATAGATATATTTCTTTTAATTTAATTATGTTAAATTTTTTTTAACAAGTTGTAAACCCCTTTAATAAGGTTTGAGTCCGGTCTTCTTAGAGGGTTCAGGGTCAGCCCACTTAGTACCCCAAGACTCCTTCCAGCTACTTACCTTTTCATTCTGCTTACTTTTTCGCAAGACAGCTCTCCTTCCTTACTTTCTTTTTTTTTCTCCAACAGAAGTTCTGCTAGGGCTTGAACAAGTTTCATTCCCAAGCTAGCATAATGTCATTCCTCCATGGAAGTTGCATAAAACCTCTATCTCCTTTCCATTTGTTTTTGTTCCTAAACTCTAATCTCACATAATTAACCATTGTCAAGGTCTTATTTTTTGTACTCGTGCGTTTGTTTTTAGCTTTTTAGGCTGTTGTTGTACTGTGGTGAACTTCTGTTAGAGCTCTCCTCCACTGTGGTTCTCTTTTTCAGGTAAGGGAAGCTAGAGTTTGCATGTTCTTTTTTTTTATCTTGCTTGTTTTAGTTTGGTTTCGTGTTTGTGATGCTTGGATGATGCGTGTGCTTGTTTGAGAATATGTTGTATGTGTTTCTGGATGGATTCCTATTGTTGCATGCAGGAGTAGGAGAGAATATGTTATTCTCACCCAGGCAAGAACCCTCTAACCTAAGCGAGAATAGTAGAGAACTTCCCTTGGCCCCTGCACGAGTTATCGCTTAAGCGAGGCATTTCGCCCAAGCGATAACAAGCGAGATGGTCTAGCTTAAGCGAGAACTCGTGATGTTGTCATATGTTTTCTGTACGAGTTCTCGCCCAGGCGAGGAGTGTCTAGCTTAAGCGAGGGGATCCTATCGCTTGGGCGAGACCTCTTAGCTTGAGCGAGTATGAGACAGATTGGTTTCATACTCTGTGACTTCAATTGTGGATTTATTTAATTACTTTTAAAAGCATGATTTCATGATTATGCATGTTTCATGTGATATTAGCATGCTTGGAATGAAATGAAATACGAATTGGTTGGTTGGTTTGACATTGGTATGAGATATAATGTTTGAGATGACATGTGGAATGTTGTGCATCAAAGAGTTTCAAGGGAAACTCTTAGTGATGGTGTGGCTAGTGTATACCTTGATATAGGAGATGTCTGAACTCTAATAATTATTCACACTCATATAGAGTAGAATGATTTAAGTGGTGAGAGTGGTAGGAGGTTCTAATCTTTGGCAGGATAATGGCCTTAGATGATCACAGGATTAACCCTGGGGTGTGGTTGGGTGATAACCCCTTATGTCTAGACTCTGTAGAGTTTAGAAACCAGTACAGGCGCATACTTCCTTTAGAATTCTATATCAAGAGTATAATCTGGATAATTGAGTTAGAGGTCTTGCATTTGTTTGCTATCGCATGATTTGGGTACGTGCTTTGTATGTTTATAATCTGATTTAATATTTACTTGCTCAATAACATGAAAAGAAATATTTGACTCTAGCGTACCCTTTCTCTTTGGTGTTTGTTCCTCTGTTTAGCTCTTTCCTTTTTACAATGATCACCAAATCATTGATGTGAGCAGATGTGAAAACTCCTGCTGGTCGTCAAGATGATGGAGATGTCGCCGTGTAGTTTGGAACTTGTGTTTGGATGTGGCTCACTGTTGAGCTCTCTTTTGAAGAACTCTTATTTATTTATAGTTTCCTTGCTCTGTGAGCAATCTTTTGAAACTTGATTATTTTTTAAATATATATTTCAAAAGAACTTGGTTATTATTTATTTTTCTTCTTTGAAATTTAAAATACATCTCCATTGTTTAAATATTGTTTTAGTAATCTCATTCAGGTTATACTTTTACAATTGAGAAAAAAAAAAGAATATATTTTATATAT
>Ga0214543_1000407_pt1 | contig 70594 bp, 32 predicted proteins | sample CNSS2metaG_FD_160094 | JGI IMG/M metagenome (GOLD analysis project Ga0214543, IMG submission 160094) | Root nodule microbial communities from cowpea collected in UCLA plant growth center, Los Angeles, California, USA - CNSS2 | ecosystem: Host-associated > Plants > Roots > Nodule | place: USA... | reverse complement strand
ACTCTGTGATGTTTTTCCTCAAAAGACAAAAAGGTGTAATAAGTAGAAGTTTAGAACCGTAGATAACATATTGGTGTAAACTTGTTCCCTGTGCTTCAATGTTAGTTATTTCTCGTTTGAACTAATCTTATGGTTTTTGAAAGAGCAGGTTAGTTCTTTTTGCTCAAGGCAATACTGATGACAGAAAATTTATTTGTTTGTTTCAAAGTATTTTTGCTACATTCCAAATGCTGCCATCACAACATGAATTCTTTGGTTATTTTCAATTTTTTTTAAATCTAATTGAATGATCTCGAACTAGCTCACTGGAGATTTGGACAAGATGGTTGCATTGCAGAGATTGTTAGAACCATATGGCATTTGTGAGGTATGTTTTGCACTTTTTTTCTTACATACTGAATATTTTTGCTGTGACATTTGACTTGTTTAAACACATTGTTCCATGAATTTCAGTCATATTTGGTGCATTTGCTTTGATAAATGTATTTCTTAATTCTAGATTAGTTGCATGGTTGTCAGAATTGCATTCCAATTAGTAGAATCATACAATTCTACACTTTTCCCATGGCTTGGCGAGTTTATCCATGCCCAGATTCGCTACTGAGTAGTATTGGTAGACTCTGCACTGAGATGCAATTCTCTCTACTTGACTTAAATAAATGTTCCTTTACATCATTGAGGAGATGCAATTCTCACTACTTATCTTTTAATAAGCAGAATGTCGTCTTCATTTATTGAAAATCAAATTCCTCACTCCGTTTTTCCAAATGACTCCTTTTTTGTTGTCTCTCCTAAGGGATTTGATTGTACCTGTTTTGCTTATAATATCTCTCAAGGTTTAGACAAATACTTTGCAAAAGTTATTAAATGTGTTTTTTGGGGATATTCTTGCCCTTAAAAAAGGATACGAATTCTATTCTCTGACCACCCAAAGAAATATGTTAGTTGATGTCACCTTTCTTAAGGACACGCCCTTTTTCTCATCTTCCTTGGAAACTCCTGCTTCCATTCAACATGTTCTCCCTATTCCAGGCTTTTGTCCTCTAATAATTTACGCTTCTGCTAACTCCAACTCAAATGAAAACCAGTCTAGCATTGCTCCACCACATCCCCTTACATGCTAATCAATCCCCGAAGTCTCTCATGATTCAAATCCTCCTTCGACAACTTCTCATGTCATGGATCCTTCTCCATCAACTCCTTCACATGACTCTACATTAAATTGTCTTATTGGTCTTAGGAAATGTATTCAGCCTACTTGTAATTCATAACCTATTTATAATTTTGAGTTATCATAGTCAGTCTCCATCATATCCTTTTTTGGTTTTTTCTTTTGTCTGCTCGATTATCCTAAATGACAACGAGCCATGATTGATGAAATGCAAACTCTTATCTTAAATGACAACAAGTCATGATTGATAAAATGCAAACTCTTACAAGCAATGACGTGTAAGAGCTTATTCCTTTTCCATCTGGAGAGAAGACAGCTATGAAAGTTAGGTTTAGTGGTGAAGTTGATTACTTAAACTTAATTGGTGGCCAAAGGATATACACAAATTTATAGAATTGGTTATACTAGGTTCTGTTCCTATATGTGGTTGTGATTTACCGAATCTGAAGTGTTTGATATATTTGGTGTTTCAGGTGGCACGAACGGGACGTATTGCTCTAGTCCGTGAGTCAGGCGTGGACTCTAAGTACTTGCGTGGATATTCCTACCCCTTATAAGGTCTTCACCTCCAACCACCACTCAGTTTCATATTCGGTACAAACAAAATTTTGGATGCTACTTGTTTAAACTTAAATTGCTTATTTAGTGTCATACTATGCACCTATCTTTTCAAATATTTTATATCTTATACTCATTTTAATATATAAAAATATATTAAAAAGTTAAATTGTTGTAATTAGGTGTTTTTAAGAGATACTTATGGATTATTTTTAAGTTGGCCGTGTTAATTTCTATTTTTTCAAAAAATAATATTAAAAAATATCAAATAAAATAATATTTTCTTCTAAACAATTATTTCATTTTTCACATTTAAAAGAATAAAATAGAAAATTGCTAACTTATCTCTATAATAAATAAAGGAATGAGTACAGTTTTATAAAATTTGTGAGTGATTTTACGTTCATATGATCGATATTTGTTTTTCATTTTTTGTTTGTCGATGTTTTAATATAAAATAATAAGTAAAATTATACTAAATCAACGAATAATAATTTAAATATTTTTGAACTTACAAACACTGACCTAGTTTAAAAGTAAAGCTATACTATTTTTATTATGCAATATAGTTAAATTCAAAACATGACATCTAGTTCCAATAAATAAAAAATTGTTCAATAATGAAGTTCTTGGCCATGGAATCTTCTAAATCTCTAATAATTTTTCTCGAATTACAACAAAATAGTCTAAAGGAATAACTTGCTATAATTTAACATAAAAGATATTATATGACTAACATAAATGATATTATATAGGGTAGCAATATATTGGTTCTTACTAACTATAGTATCCTAACATTGCATCATAATTGAAGGATCATTATTCACCACAAATAAAATCATTTACGTGAGTATTGTTTGAATGTCTTGATTTTAATGAGAAATGCTTATATCAACTCAGTAACAGTAGTAGTAATAAAATATTTTAAACCGGTATATGAACGAAGATGAATATGTCATATCTACATTGGTTTTATACTCATCTTCGTTTCAAATTATGAAGGTATTTTTAATTTATAAAACTATTTAAAAACAATATTTTAGTCATTTATTTCATTTCATTTGAACTATCATTATTTTCATTCTTCTTTCTCTCTTTCAATTGTATTGTTTGAATCATCTAATTTTATTCACCAAATACACATTTTTCTTTTTTTTATTCTCGTGATTTTATAAAAAATAATGTATTGTATATTAAGAAATATAAACCTCAATTCTATTAAATAAATTCATTTTTAAGGTATAAATCTGATGATTTTTACTCTTAAAAGCTTTTTATACGGTACATATTTTTCATTCTCTTTTAATAAATTAACTCATATACTATTGGCTTAAATTTTCGATTTATTCATATAATATGATTTTTTTTCATATTTGACACCGAATAAAAGAATGTGTTTTTTAACATCAATTTCTTAAACATAACTTTTAGTTTAGATTTTTATTTTTTAAAAAAAATTATTTAATTAATATTTGAATATCTACCTGACAAAAGAGTTGAGAACATATTTAATCCTCACAAGTGGATTAATAATTTTTTTTGCAGAATTAAAAATTTATTTCATAACGCACGATTTTATGAAACTAAAATTCATGTACACATTGGTTAAGAGTCATCTAAATTTGAATAAGACAAGAATTTGTAACGGGCTGCCTATTCCTGCTGAGGTTTGGTAGGTAATTCGACCAACACCAGTTATATAATGTATAATAATGTATAAGTTATATTTGTGAGTAATATTAAATGCTCAGTTAAAAAATAAAATAAAATAATATAATTAGGAGCCAAAAAATTAGATTTGGATCTTCTCCTATTCACAGTTGATGGAAGAAGTCCAATTTAATAATTTATTGCGTTCATTACTTAATATGTATTAGGACAATTACTGAAAAATTTAGTCATTATTATTTTCCATTATCATATTTTATTTAATTTTTTTAATCATTAAATTTAATAATAAACATAATAAATAGTTATGATATTAAATAAAACTTTCCTATTTATTTTAAACAGGAGATGATTCAAATCCTAAAAAAATGGGAAAGGAGCAAATTTTTTAAAGAATGACAAGAGACAATATGCAATTAATTGAAATTATTAAAGTATAGATTAATTATTATAGTTAAATAAAAAGGTTAAAATGGCACATTTTATTAAAAGTGTAATTTAGTTGCTAACTTCATTATTTTTAACATTCGTATTACTCATTAACTTTATATCAATCAACTTTATAACGTTTCAAGAATATATAAATAAATTAAGTAAAAAAAATAGGACAGTTATTAGTAAATAGAAAAAATTATTATATGTTGATCGCTGGATCTCATACATAAGCATCAAGATAGATTTTTATTTTTCATTATTATTAGTTAACTCGAAATCGAACTCATCTCATTCTGAGTGGGTACAGGGAGAGTTCCACGATATTGTCATGTGTATTGATTAGTAATATTTCTATCCAACACCATGTAAACGTATAATTTATTATTTGTGCCTCTCTATTGCCACACAAATTATGATAGAATTAAGAAATCTATATTGCATATCAATTTTCATTAATAATCGGACATGTTGAACCAGAGAACATGGAATAATGAGGTCAACTGTACAGTTACAGTTTTATACACAGTCTATACAATCATTGATAAAATGCTTTCATATGTTAAAATTATTTTTATTATTCAATTTTATTGTTATTTCAGAGTTTTTATTTACAATTCTTTGCAACTTCAGTCATTTTGAACATCCAATTTACCTTTGATCTATTAAAGTTCACTTGTTTATAAAGCTGAGAATTCAAGAATTTGAAAATAAAGACTACATTAGCAGTGCAGCAGAAAGCATGATAACATGTATGTCAACATAAATTGTTACGCACAACAGAGCTTCTGAATGGGAAAAAGTAACCCAGCAACACAAATTTTGTTTCAAAAAAAAAAAAAAAAGAAAGCACTTTATATCATAATTTATTATAAACGTTAATAACATTCCTTGTAAAAAGTCCACCAGCAACGGTCATCAACCAGCTTTTTTTACTCTTCTGCGGCACTAGCAGCACTAAGATCCACACTAAGGTCAATAACCTGTTCAAAATTCAGTGCAAGAGAATATCATTCATTATTCAAGATTTCCGATCCATAAGCTTTCTTCATTACTCAAAATCAATGCAATTAAAACAAATACAAAAACAATCTTTAATCAAATTACTAACGTGTATACAGTTGACTTTACTCATGTACAACAATCGGAAGAATGTAAAGTTTCATAAAAGAACGACCAAAAAATATTAAATTCTTCATATTAACAAAATGATTGGTTAAAGAATAATACATAGCAATTTATTTACCAAAAAAATATCCTTCGATCAAAGCTGAAAGTATTAACGAGTCTATACTTCCAAAAGGATATATAATGGTTAAAAAAGCAACCAATTTCGGAAGATAAGACAAAATACATATCAAGAAAATGATTGGTTAAAGAGCAATAAACACTTTATTAACAAAATATATCACTGAATCGGTAAACCACCAAATTTCCAGCAAGACATCCATTGTATAAGGAATAGAAAGAAGCAAAAATAAAAAATTTAAAACTCACTGCAACTTAAAGTTGATAGAACTTAACCTCCTATCAGACAAGTGTATTCTAGGAAGCATAATAGGATGGGATTGACGGGTTGCTAACACTGTTAATAAATTGTTAGTTATAACAAAGTTGAGAAAGGATTGAGGGAACTACAGAAAGGGAATTAGTTAGAATAAAAGGAAGACATTTGGAATTTTGTCTATGCAGAATTCTTCCATTCTTCAATTCTTGAAGATAATGCAAAATTATCCCCTCTCGAATATTTCCTTGTTACATTCATTTACCAGTTTTATCAAAAGGTAGATAACAGTTTCCAGAAGAACTCTACAAAAAGACCGTAACAAATCCAACTCATACTAAACAGATTAATTAAAATTATTTCATCTTTTTTTTAGGTTTTTGGAGTGGGCAACAAGGGAATCCATCGATGTGTTTACTTTGAGAAATATTCTGTTTTCATTTCTAATTTTCACTTATAATTACAAAATTGTCACCTAATTCTCATTTTATTTCATTTTTCAAATATTTGATCAGATATCTTAGAAACTACAAAACAAGGGTGAGACTGGAAAACAAAATGAAAACAAAGAGATATTTTCAGAGATGTGTTTGTAGAGCAACTATTTTTTCCAGGCGGGACTAAGAATATATGAATCCTACGGTATGTAGACTTGCAAATACATGATAAGATATGACAACATAGAACTTATGGTCTTAAGTTCCAGAGAAAAGGCTATTGTAGAGCAATGTCAGTCTCTATCTGTGGCTTCCAAGATTGATTCAAGAAATGGAAACAAGATATCACCACGGCATAAAACTTACCTTTCCAGTTATCAATGTATACATGTTGAGAACGTCATCCACAGTCGACTCAAAGTGAGTAGTAGCATCATAACTCTGTAAACAAGTTTTAAATGCGTTACTGTCAACCTATATCAACAGCATACAGCACAGATATTTTCAAGACTAAGTAACTCACCATTGATATAAAGCAGTTGTCCAAAGTCGGTTCATTGACCGGTTCATATCTGTCATAGATGTCAAAAAATATCTCATCAACAGGTCCTAGAAGATCAATTCCAGGTTTTAGTTCAATTGCTGGCTGATCTGTCTCTGCCTCGGATGATACGAATGCAATAAATTTCCCCTTTGGAGCAACATTGTGAGTATATGAGCAACAAAATAGGTACCTGCCCAGGATAACATAATGTAACATTCAATTTAAAAGGAAAATACAATTTAAAATTGACTGGTAAATTGTGTGCTCAAAACATTACCTAGTTTTAAATATCAAATCATATTGAAATTGTATTACCTTCCATATCGGAGATGGTTGAAAATTTCCACTGGCCTTACAAGATCATAACTTTTTTATGGTATTATTTACTACATTTTAATATAAGTTCAACATTACATTTATAAAGGTTGAAATGAAATTATATAGTAAATAGCTAAAAAAAGGAGAAGAGAAAGCTAAAGGACAATATGATAGGAGATTCATATTGATCTCATATGTAAAATAACACATGTACCTAATGGTCATTTATACCAATAGTCTTGGTCAATTACTAAAACAATACACTCAGGAGGATACGTTATTCAGCAAAATCATGGGTTCATATTTTTGAGCTGTTATTATCTTTCTGCATGTTTATTTGTAACAAATTGAGTATAAACAACTGAGAACAGGCAGCACAGGTTGGAAAGTTGCTCCGGCCAAGGAAGTGAAATGATGGGAAAATCGAAAAGATGTGCAGCTGAAATTTCTATTCAAGAAATTGTACAGCAAGGTCATTCTTCTCCAAATTCATTAAAATATGTGAAAGGTCCAAAGAGATATGGTACCCCAAAAAAATTGACTTCAGAATGACCAGAATCATTCAGAATTGTATACAACTCAACAAAATCACAGCAGAACAATAAAGAAATCAAACAGTAGTAGGTATAGTCTAAGCCATATATATATATATATATATATATATATATATGTGTGTGTGTGTGTATATACATACATATATATATATATATATATATATATATATATATATATATATATATATATATATATATATATATATATATATGTATGTATCAGCCGGTTCAGTGATTTTATCTCTACAATGAAAATCATCACATTAGCAACTTCTACAATAAATATAACTGAAGAAAGAAATGTATTTCATGCTGAAAACATTTGATTATTTTCATAGTTAGTAACAGAAACAACTTTAAACTTAAGGATTTAGCTTCAGTCAAGCACATATTGTTATCTGTATTGCAACAGATTCTCTACAAACTTAACTACATTATATATCTATATATCTATATATTAAGAAGCTGAATGGAAACTTACATGTCGGACTTCCGACCCAACTGTTTCTGTGGTAAAATAATTTGCACCGAATGGGAATTATCAGTGTTGGGGATTGGGTGGCTCATGATAGCTATTGCCCTTGCAACCTTACCAACCTTCCTCACCTGTTAAATGATTGCAATTAAAGGATGGAGAGTTTAGCATCAAGATTTATTTAAGAAATAAATATCACTTCAACATTTGCCAATGATATTTTATCATCGTCCAACAGTGGCCAAGCATTCTTCAAAGAGAAAACTAGTAACTTAGCAGCATAGCTTCAAGGCTTTAGAAAAAAAAAGTTTTTCACTTTCACCATCACCTAAACTGGTTGCAAATAGTCTAACTAAAAGTTGTTTCTAATACCTTGCCGGGCAAATATGATGGGTCACAAACAAGTTTCTTGCATTTTGCAGTTTCCCCTTCAGATGTGACACCAACAACCTTTCCATCAGCATCAAATTCTACCTGGCATTCAAGAAAATAAAATAAAATTCCACAAGTGCACAGCAAGAGAATGTATATCAGAACATTATTCAAACTTCAAACACAAATCAAAATCACAATTATTACAGCACAAAAAGGGGAGATCGAAATAAACAAAGTAATTTTTTTAAAATATTAATTCATGCTCGTAAATTTTTACATAATTAAATACTCCATCAGCCCCATAGTAAATGCAGTCTTACATATACCATAAAAGGTTAATAATTAGATGAAAGAGAATAGCAATTTTACAAAATTAATCTAATCATCAATAATTTATTTATAGTTTCTGTTGCCCATCATCAATCTTATTAGGGGTATAAACGGAAAAGGGAAGTGATATTGCAAAGAAAAACTAAAATGACATTTATTATGGGACTTAATTATTTCTTGTTACACAATACTTATCAAGAGACGAAGGGAATATTGCTTTCCGGTCAATAAAAGTATCTTCGAATTAGCGCATTTAATATAGTTTTCACTTTTCAAAGAATCTAAAATATGAACCGATTGTCACAAATTATTAACACAACTAATATATCGAAAATTTAAAAAACACGGCATTCAAAGTTCAAAATAAAAATTATAGTTCAAAGACTGATAAACCAAAATATGTTCCTAGAAAAGTTGTAATTGTTTAACTATTACAAGCCTTCGATTAGTGTCAATTGAGACAAAAAGGAAGATGTTGTGTTCGTATGAATGCACGTAAAAAAGAGTATATACCTTGCACTCAGGCTTGTTCAACATATATGTTCCACCATAAACTGCACTAAGCCTGGCAAATGCCTGGACAAAAAAAATAATTAACAAATCTTGAGAAAAACAAATTTTAACACGGGTAACTAAAACAATATGAGTAGCATACCTGGGGAAGCTCTCCTAAACCATACAAAGGATATATGTAAGGTGACCCTCCTTGAAAGCGTGCAAGAGACTCTGCATATAACTACAAGTAGAAAACCAGATAATGCTAATGGGCACCAAATGGAATAGAAGAAACTTTAAAATAAGACAAATCCACCACTGAGAATGAATTACAAGAACGTGATGATAACCCAGTAATTTTACCTTCATTCTCTTCACAGTGTCCAGTGCTGGCTCAGACAAGTAGTGATCATCTCTATGAAGCGCCAAAGCATGACCAATGAAGTCTACAGTGTTATCATCAAGGCCGTATTTTCTGTCACAGGAACAACAAAAGCAAAAGACCTTTTAAAGTACTCCTTCTGACCATCGAGACAAAGTTCAATTTTTCTTTTAATTACAGGGATGAAGAGAAGAAAATGTACGATCATCATGAAACGTAAGACAAGCAATTATATTTCATACGTACACAAAAATGATGTCAAATGAATGATCACATACTTAGTATTTGGAGTTTTGGATCAACATAATAAAACACTTACTAAGTGAGCATATACTACCAACATTGCATGACAGTTATCTGCTATATGTAAAATAAGAATTAAAAAATCAAAATTTCTCGATCTCCTTAATATGGACAAGGAAAAAATTACATCGTAAATTTCTCTGTGCGTTGAATTGAATTAAATACTCAAAAATTTAAATTGAATAACAGGATTAAGCCAGTGTGACTAAAGAAATAATGGAATAAAATTAAAATAAATAAATAAAAATACAGAAGAAAATAGATTCCAAATGAACAGGTTCAAAGTTTACTGAAAAGGGCCTTTCGGATTCTCTAAGGAGCAGGCCGGATGGCACAATGCCACTTAAAAAGTATTAAGGCCAACAAGACATGCTAATTATTCCTATTTCCTATACCAATTTCACTATTTATATGCAGTGTCCAATCAATGTAAAAGCTGAGTCATTATATCTACAATAGCAACAGACGCAGCAAGAAAACAAGTGCACACATACGCTATCAACTCTCTAGTAGTCACTCTTGTCAAGTCCATCCCCTCATGAGTCTTGGGTACACTCTCTCTATAATTTTGTACATATATGAAAAACTTGCGTGCCCGGCGTTTTTCAAATAGTCCCATAAGTGGGGACTTTAAGGCTTCCATGTCGTTTGAGGGCACTTTGTGAACCTGAAGAAACCCACCAACAAAACAATTAAAACATCAAAACAAAAAAACTCCCATTAAGAAAAATCAGAAACACGCAAACACACCTTTCCTTTATTAAACACATGGCTCCCATCCACAGCTTTAAAAGAGAGATACTTTGTAACATCAGTATGTATGAGAACCCGCACCAAATTGCCATTAGCCATAATAAACTAGAAAAAAAAATCAAATAATGTCACACAACACGTTCATATCCATCACGATGCAGCAAACTACAATACAAATAAATAAGACCTTAGGGTTCATATCGATGTTATAGTCCCTGCTAGCGCCCAACTGTGCAGGAGGCTTGTCATCTCCCCTGAATCTCTTCCAAAGCTGATGAGAAAAACAGAGAAATCATCATTCCGCAATTCAAACATCAGCAACAAGAGAATCATTAAATCGAATTTAATTACAGCGGAAAAGAAAAATAAATTAAAAAAAATACCTGATTAAGATTGAGTGAAGTGGATTCTCCTCCGTAATAGTCATTCCTATCCATATGCAGAACCTGAAAGAAAGGAATTAGAATGCGAGGATTAGATCGATCGAAAAGAAAGACGAAAGTGAGATTACGCAAATCGAAAGGTTGAATTGAAATGGAAAGAGAACCTTGAGGCCATCGACGGAGAGAAGACCACTGAGAATGCATTCCTTGAGACCCGTGCCCAACACGATCACATCGTACTCTTCATCCATGTTCGATCTCGATCTCGCAGAAAACGGGGTTTAGGGTTTTCGAAACGGGAATTGCGATAGATAGACACAACAACAACAGAGTGTTTTGATTTGATTGGAGTGCGTGCGAGAAACACAGAGAGAGAAAGAGAGAAAGAGAAACAGAAGCTAAACCAACAAGAAAAGAACCGGATCTGAGGCCTTGACCTCCAATTCCTCCACTTTAAGAAAAAAAACGAATAATAAAAAAAAAATTAAGAACCAATTTATGAATATTGTAAAATATAGAAATCAAAATTATAATTATATTTTATGAAATATCCTTTTGTCCATAATCTATCTAAATACTTTTTTTTCAGTAACTATTTTTCATTTATAATATCTAGCATGACATTTTTATTGAAAGAATCCAAATTTAATTTTTACTCAGACTGAAAAATATTAATAGAAAAATTATTTATCATATGCTAATTTTGTTAATTTTATAATTTATTTTGAAATATAGTTGTGGTTAGTTTTTGTAAAGTTTTTATCCAACAAGTGTATATATTTTATATCCATTAAATTTTATTTGCGTCTGTTTGTTCTAACCCTTTCTATTGGAACGTTTACGCGTTCATCCCGTTACTTTCACTGACAATAAACAAATATACGCAATCCAAATTGTATAAATATTTAAATTTAAATTAAATTAATTTGTAAAAGATAATTTATTTAAATTTCTTACGTCAATAAATCTTAAAAAAGTCACTTATTCATACATAAATGATTTCGTGCCAAATCTAAAAACAAAATATATATATATATATATATATATATATATATATATATATATATATAAATATTTATGTGAGCACTTTAATTAGAAAATTTTGAACCAATATTCTTGTCTTTTTCTACCTAACAAGGCACTTATCTTTCGTAATCAATTTATATATTTTTGTTGAAACAGTATTAATTAGTACGTGAAATTAAGTGTTAAGATTGTAGCATTATGTTTGTTCCAGAAAAGCATCTTAAGTTGCTTATAATGCAAGAAATATAAGTAATAATGAGGTGCCCACCAGCTACGTGGAATCGTATTTTTCGAAAGCTATCGATGTTTAGAAGAAAAAAAAAACAAATTGTGCATGGTGAATGTTAAGAGTGAACACATGTTAGAGTGTAGACTAATATTGTTTATGATAGTGTAATTCATATTAGTTTGAAAAGATACTATAAGATTTGAGTTTAATTTAAAAATATATTTTAAACGGGTAAAAGATGGAAAATTTATAAATAGATAATAGATATTTATTTTATGTTTTTTTTATGATTTCATTTTTATTTATTTGCTTTATCTGAGTTGGAGAAATTTTTTATTAATTTTGTACTATCATATTATAATTTTTGTGGTGACATTGAGCTAAAAGAATAACGTGTTGTTAGTGTAGGTTTTGAAATTTGATATATGTTTAAGGATGATGTGACTGTTCATATTGGAACTTGATATATTTGTAAAATTGGTTTAAATATATTCTAAGTTAGTCCGAACTAATATTTTTGTAAGGTGTAATGTTTTTAATAGTTGCATATTATTAATGTATCATAATGAGTTAATAAATATCATTTTTATCAAATTTTATCTTTAAATTATATTAACTATAACTAGTTACATTACATATGTATGCTTATTTAATTATATGATTTAATTATATATTAAATCACAAGTCCGGTTGAAGGTATCATATCTAAATGTTAGTGGGTTGCTAGGACATGTTTTAACAATTGGATTAGTTTTTATTTAATATATAGGAAATATATTTACAATGAATTGAATCATATATTTCAATTTCATAAATAGTTATAGTTGAGATGGAAATCTAAATGGATAAATAAAATATAATTTTGATTCATTATAAGATTATTTTGATAGAGTAATAATAGACATATTTTTTCATTATATATATATATATATATATATATATATATATATATATATATATATATATATATAATATATACATACATTTGTTTCTCCTTTTTATTTCCTCGTTTTTATCATATTATATATCTTATAAATCTATTGCTTTTATTATCTTTTTATATGTTTGTATGATGATGTATATGAATTATTTTTCTATCTTGAAGTTCCACCGAGACACTAACCCTAAAAGGGTAAATTTTTCTCTTCTTATTACTTTCAAATTTTGTTTTTTCGCCCGATTAGTTATTTCCTATTTTCCTAACTAATTATTAAGTAAATTGAAATCTAGATTTAAAATCAAGTAATTTTAGTATTAAAAATATTTATATAAACCATCATAATCCAATTAAATTTTTATTTGGAATTAAATTTAACCTAAATTTATTTGTGTTTGGTCTTAATATGTGTAGGCCGAAGAAAGATAAAATGTATTTAAAAAATTGTTAAATTACTTTTTTGGTCCCTCTATTTGTCATGAAATTTTAGTTTGGTCTTCAAGTTTTTCGTTATCTCAATTTGGTCCTCATTTTTTTTAAAAATGACTTAATTTTGTCATCCCTGTTAACTTTGGTCAGACGGTGTTAAAGTCAACGCCATGTGCCAATTTCAGGTTTTTTTGAATTTTTTGAATTTTTTTAAATTTTTTAAAACTTTTAAAATTTTTACACGTGTCACTTCATAGTTGTGCCACATGTCAATTTTTTTATACATGGCACAACTGTGAAGTGACATGTGTAAAAAATATAAAAAATATAAAAAACCAGAAATTGACACGTGGTTTTGACTTTAACACCGTTTTGTCAGTTAACGGTGATGACCAAATTGAGTCATTTTTTAAGAAAATGAGGACCAAATTGAGACAACGAAAAACTTAAGGATCAAACTGAAATTTCATGACAAATAGAGGGACCAAAAGAGTAATTTAACTTTAAAAATTTAATGGTGTGTTTGGATGAAACAATTTAAGCGAGTAATTCAGTTATCTAAGAAAAAATATATGTTTTTTGATGAAAAAGTTAAGGTATTTCAAATAACTAAAATAGTAGAATTTGAATTTTACTAAAAAAATGAAATTGAAATTCTCCAAGTTGTAGAATTGCACATTAGATGGGACAAAAAGAATCTACAAGTCTAAAAAGTCGAGTTAGGTCGGATAGAAGGTCAAGTTGAGTTGGTTTGAGTAAAAGGTCAAGCTGAGTCGGTTCGGCTTGAATGTTGAGATGGGTCGGCCCGGGCCAAAGGTCGAGCAGAAGGTCGAATCGGTTTTGGCTTAATGTCGGATTGGTTTGAAGGTCGAGTTGAGTCAGGTCAGACTAAAAGTCGACTTGAATCGAAGAGTCAAATCCAATTGAAAGTTAAACTAAATTAAGTTAAACTCGAATATATAGTGAAGTTCATCATAAAATAGAAATTAACTTACTTTATACAAGAAATAAAATTTAAATTAAAAATATTTCAATTAATTCATCAAAAGTAATTATTTAAAAAATCAAAATAATTCGATTGCAAACAATTAAATTACTAGATATTTCAATTGATTGGAACCGTTAAAATTCTTATCCTAACACAAGATAAGAGTCATTAAAAACATGGATAAACAAAAAAATATATAATAATTGAATTAAAATGAAGAAAATTTGAAAAAAAAAAAAAGATATTTTAAACAGGTTGGTTTGTAAATTATAACAAAAAAAATTCATAATTGAAAAAAAAATTAAATATATTTTTATTCACTTAATTAACAATTGAAACTAGTTCTAACTAAAATTTTAATCAATTTAATCTAAATTTTATTAAATTTATTTAAAGTTTCAAATATATTTTTGATATGAATTAAGATTGTATAAATATATAAATAACTCAAATAATATAACGATTTAAGATGGAGTATAAATATATAAATAACTCAAATAATATAATAAAATATATTTTAAACGTTCAATAAATTTAATAATATTTAATTAAAATGATTAAATATATATATTATAAAATTATAAAATTAAATTAAAATATATTTTTTTAAATTTAATTTTTGCTCAAAATGAAAAATAAAAATATATTTAACTCATACCGAAATTAAAATATTTACATCGTATTTGGACGAGAAAAGTTTACCTTTAAGTAAGATGAAAAAGTTAAATATTTATGGATACACAACACATCAACCGCCACCACAGCCAAATGGAAGCTAAGTTGGATAAGTTCAGAAAAAAAAAAAAAACACTTTGAATATTTATATATTATTACATGGTTATACTCGTATCAATTTTAACGGTATTCATCAAAATGAATTTAATAAAATAAATCCCATCGAGTTCTTTTTACTAAATTACAAACTTAATTAAAAAAAATCATATTTAATAAATTCCATAAATATTAAAACAAAAAAAGTCTAAAATATATATTCAATTATACTCCAACTGTGCACTCACCAACGCTGACATAGGTGTAAAACATTTTTTTTTTGTTTTTTGAAAATGTCAATTTATCTTATTGATCGTGTTTATCTATTCGAAACATGTTTAATAATATATTTTTTAACCCAGCTTGACCGAATCAACAAATCCACAAATTCTACACTTCGATGAATCTGAAATCTAGAATATGATATTGTCTTTACAGTTTAAAAATATTTTTTCATGGTACCATCATGTACACGAGAGATAGCATATAAAATATTGTACAAGAAATAAGAAAATAATAAAAAATCATAGTTATACATTTAAAATGGAAAACAAAACACAAAGTATAAAATATTGTTTAAGAAATAAAAGAAATAAATTTTAGTCATATGATTAAACAGAAAGTAAGAAAGATAAGTTTGATTTTTTTTTCATAACACCAATAACATAATCTTAAGCAAATATTTATTCAAGGAATTAGATTACGAAATTATAAATTTACTTTTAAATTATTGATATAATTTTGTTATTATCTTATTATATTGTTGAAAGTTTGCATAATATTTTTTAAAAATTTAAAATTATCTACGTATAAAATCGAAGACACACTTAACATTGAAAATTTTGAGTTATAAAGAAGAAAAATTAAAATAAATAAGGAAATGGGGTTGAATTTGCAACCTAAACAATAGTTCTTACAATTCTTTGATTTAGTTTCATCCTCTTGTGAGGATTTTGTTATACTTATGGTTTGATAATTTTGTCTTAAGATGAAAAATATACATTTTTAGGTTTTGAGAGAGAAAATGTTTATAAACATATAATACAATTTATGTGTCCGAAGCTTATACTATAGTTTAATTTAGGTTTAGTATAAAATGAATTTTAAAAATTTTCATCGACAAATATAACCGAGCTCTATTTTTGTTTAGTTTTTGTTTATTAAACAACACTATATAAAAAAAAATAAAAAATATGTATTGCTTTTTTGTCTATATGTGGTAGTGTTTATTTGTTGTATTTGATGTTTTTTGGGTGCATTTTATATTAACATGTTTTATCCTGTTATTTTCAAATAATCAAATGTGTTATTCTTCGATAATTAAATTTGATTAGTTTAGTTTGTTAAAACAATGTGTTTAAGGTTATGGCAGAGTTGAATCGGACCTAATAAAGTGAATTTGTATTGAACACTTTTCATAAAATAATTTGTTCAATTCAATTGACCGACTTTATGAACTTTGTACAGGGTAAGAACAATATAATTTGTTATAAAGCAAAATCAATCAATTAAGAAACTCAACTGAAATAAATGTTTCTTTTGTAATTTGATATTTTATTAAAACATATTAAAAAAATTTCCTCAAAATTGATTAACCAATAACACAAACACATAACTACTATTTGGTTATATATAATCAAAAACTCAAAACACTTTTTACATATAATTGTACATGAATCTTGAACAAAACATACAAAATTTCTAAGAACTTAAACTAATGGCAAAAAGATAAGATCAAAACAAACATTTTTTATAAAGGTTCACTCTTACAAGCTACATTTCAGTTAGCCATGTAACCTTAGTATAACTTTCCACTCAAACAATAATTACAATGTACAATTACACTATTCTTGAAAGATGAAAAACACTTATTGAACCCTACAAGAAGTATATTACCCATGAAACACCTTGCTGTAACTTCAAAAACCTTCCAGCAACACAAAACAACACAAGGCTAAGAACAACCAAACCTAGAAAACTCTCCTCACTTACACAAGACTCACATTATCGCCTAAAGAACCAGTGAGTGTGAGGAAATACTGCCTCAAACCGCTACTCACACCTCCATATCACATAAACACATTTAACTCAATTGAAAAGTACTCCAATAATGTCAAAAGTGTTATAGAAAATTTGGACTTTCATTACATCGAAGTTTTGTTTTTAAAGATATGTCAACTGTCATATTCATTGGTTAACAAACACTCGATTTATTTCACTTATATAGTGAAATAAGTCGATTGTTAGTTAGTTTAACTAACTGATATGTTCATCACATATCCTACTAGAGGGTGAAGACATTATTAACATATTAAAATCCTTTTTTAACAAATTAACAATCGTATTTAGAAATCCTATGGATACTCGAGATATTTCAATGAGTTCAAACCATTCCACAATCAATTAAAATGTTCCTCATAAACACTTTAACTGATTTTGTTCAGGTTTTAGTAAAAACTTATTCTTCTAATATTAATCTTCAAGACATCTTTAAGCATTGTTCTTTGAATCATCAAATCATATCTTCATGGATGCTTTGAGATAACATAGTTGTCTTTAAGCGATAACATTTGTTTTCTAATACTTCATACTATTTTGGTGCATTTTACATTAACATGATTTCTTAGTTTGTTTATTTATTATTTTGGACAATCTATATTTAGTTGTACAATAGTTATATAATGTGTTATTTTTGTTTGAAGTTGAATAAGACTTCTTTTTTAGTTTAAGGATGAACTGAGGTAAGAGTTTGTAGAGTTTATATAATATCATTTGTGTTGCAAAGTATACTATAAGTTAATTATCTTTTAGTAAGAAGTGATTTTTTTTCTTTGACAAATGTGATCACTAACGACCTTTATGTTTTGTTTTGATTTTTTAAACAAAAACCATTTTAGAAAACCTATACTATCATTCTTCAATGATGAAACTTCATTGTTTTAGTTGTTTTTATGTTGTATTGTTTGTTTGTTGATACTTTATGTTCTTTGCGTGTATTTTAGGTTAACATGATTTATCTATGATTTTTGTTCGAAGTTGATTTTGGGATTCAAGAGGAGTCAAGGTAAGAGATTGTTCTGTTAATAAAATTTGTGCTTCTAAAAATTATACTTTAGGTTAATTTTTATTTTGATTCAAAGTGTTTTTCTTTTATATTTTTACTAGCAAAGGTGATTAAAAAATGACCTCTTTGTTTTTTATGTTTTTGTTGTGGTTTTCCAAACAAAGTCATATCCAGAAAACTAAGTCTGTCATTCTTCAATGATTAAATTTAATTGTTTTAGTTGTCTTTATGTGGTAGTGTTTCTCTTCTAATATTTGGTATTCTTTGGATGCATTTTACACTAAATACGTTAAATATGATTTCTTACTTTATGTATGTATTATTTTGGACAATTTGTGTTTAGTTATACTAAAGTTCTTTGTTTTAGTTTTATCCTTTTATAATGATTTTTGCTATAGTTTGGATTTCATGTTTTTGATCCAAAGTTAAAGAAGACCATTTTTGGAGTTTAGGACAAGCTAATGTAAGACTTTAGAGTTTATAAGTTTATAATACAATATGTGCTTCTTAAACTTATACTATAGGTTATTTTTGTTTTAGTCTTTTAAATTTTGTTGACAAAAATAATCACAAACAACCTTTTTTTTTGTTTTGGTAATTTTTTAAACAAAGAGAAAAAGTGTTATCATTTTCAATTATTAAATTTGATTTTTTTAATGGTATTTTTTTAATATTGTAGTGTTTAATTTTTTTTTACTTGACCTTCACTAGGTGTGTTCTACAATAAATGCTTTGTGTATGGTTTTTTAGTTGATTTATATATTATTATGGTAACCTATGGATGTTACATTTTCTAACTCTTTTATTGTGTTTATATTCCCTAAAATTATAGTAATGAAGTTTGACTTTTTTTTTTCAAACATGCCAATAAAGTTGACCTTATAAAAGATATTAATGGCAAACAATAAACATTGAAACTTTGTATGAGAATAAATGATTTATGGTTTCTTCATAATCATTATATTCTAATAGGCATATTAAGTTGATCTTATTGATTTATAAGTCATTTACATGTAGACTAATATGACCATATTTACATGTATATTATGGTTAAAAAGGAGGATACAAGGTTGTGGAGGATAATTTGGGACATGGTCAAACTTATATCATGTACAATGTTAACAACTTCAAGAACTAAAGATAATATAAGGTATGTTAATATTCTTATAATTTTTTTTTGTGCAACGACTTTAAATGAGCAAAAAATTGCTAATGTGCTTGTGAAAGTGTACAATTTCAAAAACATAACAAAAATAATGGGTGAAAACTACTTTGTTGTTGATGTCTTAATTGATAAGTGTACATTGTTTTTTATCCTTCTTATTACTCAATGATTTAAACATGGTTATCTTATGTTAACTAATTATTATGTTATGATGTTAATATCTAATTGGTGTTGTGGAGAATGCTAAAATCACATTACACTCTCTCTTTAATGTCACACGGTTAAAGTAAGTAATATTAATTACATGGATTTTGGAGTTGCAAGTTTAATTATTTAATATGGTTTCCTTAACGAAAGTAGTGGAATATAATTGGGTGCACTAGTAGAATTAAAAAAAAATAGAATCAACGTCAAACTTATAAAAAAAAGAACTATACACAATAATTATTTCAAAATAAAATGAAGTTACTAGCCCACTTAATTAAAACAAGGCTTAATTTTTATGTTTGATTCATTTTGGTACCCTAATTCTTTTGGAGTTTAATTTAGTCCTCTACTTTTGTTAAAACAATTTAAAATGGTCTCAGGATAATAGTCCTGTGTCACTTTGGAACAGAAACGTGGCAAGTTTTTAATACCTTGGCATCAATATGGTGTGATGAGGTGGCAACAAATTATTTTTATGGAGGGAGAATTGTTCATTTGCCCTAATTTCACTGTTGTTCTTTGTTGGACCAAAGTTCTTCCTCATTTGTTGCTTTGTTGATTATGAGTGATTTCGAGGGGCCACTTTTCTTCTTCTTGCTCTTGTAATTCGTGGGGTATGCAAAATCCTAGGTTATCCAGTCACGGTTGTGGATTTTCCTCTCATGGTTGAGCACCCACTTACAACTGTGGAGAGGTTGCCGTGTTAAGAACACAACGAGGGCCCAATGCCACAGCCAAGGCGACAACGAATCATTCTTCTTCCAACCCTTGTTCTTTAAACGCTTCTTCTTCGAATGATTCTTCTTTTCCACCAATGTCCCCAATTTATTCACCCTATGAACCCTAATTCACTTTACCCTCTTTACCAGTATAGTTTCAACTTTTAACTATTATCCATATCACCTAATCCATACACTGCCACAAAATACACAAATGTCATAGTATCACATGAGAACACTCTACGGTTAAATTCTTTAATGTTTTTAACATAAGGACTAAGTTGAACCTTCAAACAAACTCAATGACTAAATTGAATCCAAAAAAAATTAGGAGATCAAAAGATTAATTAAACCTTAAAATAATTAATACAAAAATAATAATACATTATCAAAAATATTTATTATTTCTTATATTTGTAATTTATAGCTGAAATATATTAAATACAAACAAAAACAATATTGAAGAAATAGATTGGTTTAAGAAATTTAAAAGAAGACGAGAGATTATATCAACAAAAACTAATAACTAATTATATTTGATAAAAAAAAATAAAGGTGCCTAAAAGTTTATCAAATATTTAAATATCAGTTTACATATTTTTTTTTATTTATATTTAATGCTGTAGTAGAAAGTACAAATCCCTTATATTTATTTTATTTTATGAATAAAAACAGTGTCTTCGTCCCTTTAAGCCTGCGAGAACGTCTTAGTGAAGAGGAAAAGCAAGAAAGGATCCAATTAGAGAGAAAATGCGTCCCTGAAAACACCAAACCCTAAATCGCGATAAAGGTTCGAAGAATTTGCGAAGCAAGGTGAGTTTTGGCGCGGTGGTGGATCGAAGATGGAGATTCACTACAGTAGCAGCTACTTCGAAAGACGCCCCATTCTCAAGTCCAAGGCTCCCGCAGTTAAATGGGTTAAAGAATGGTATCGATGAATTTGTTGCCTCTCGTAATCTCAATTTACATATTCTGTTTAAAGGTTTTCAATTTTATTGCTTGTGGTGCGGTAGCTATGAGAGTATTGGGGAGATATAAGAGAGAGATTTAACTCAATTCACCAGGCTCAGTTTCTTCTTTGATTACTGTGCTTATTGAATTGAATTTGGGAAAGTAGTTGGTTTCGATGTTTGATTGCGGGTTTGATGGTTTTAGATGGAGTGGAGGAGTTCGGAGGGGAAGGAGCAGAGAGGCGATTTTTTACGTAAAATTGTTTATTCTCCTTATTTGAGTATATCTTTTGAATGAGTGGGATTATAATTAGGGGTTATCATGGGACTTTGAGACCTTTCTCGTTGCTTCTACAAATGTTTTATGATTGTCTCGGCTTAGGAATGTGAATGAACGGAGGGAATGTGTTTCAAGTTGGTCTTTCCATGTAGTGTTTAGAGGGAGAGACCAATTATAATATATTTGTCATCGGTTTGTTTCTGCCTTTTCCTACTTCATTAGGTAAAAAAATATACTAATAATCTGATCATTGTGGATGCCAGGGTTCCCCAAGATCTTGTAACAACTGGAGGAAAATGCATGCTCTTAAAATGGGTAACAGGTTGGTCTTTTTTCCGTTTAGCTAGCTTACATCTTTGGTCACTCCTGCCTCCATTTGGCTATATTTCTCTACATCTTTGCATTTTTTTAAATGGTATTACTGTTTTGTTTAGCTTCTACATATAGTTTTGTCATGATACAAAACTTGGTGGAAAATAAGGGGAAGATTTTAGACAGAATTTAAGATGATTTAACCTAATTTTTTTGTTGAGGTGAGTGAGATAATGAGTTGCTGTTGAGAGATGCAAAAACAAAGCGATTGTGTCACTATAATTTTTCCCTACTTACACAACCCAGTTTAAAGCTGAAATAGATTTCATCACATCTTTGATTGGGCACAAGAATCGTATCCATAACAGAACATACTGGGTTTTAGTTATAAATAACGACATGGTGCTACACAATGAACTGTTGAATGCTCTTTTGAAAGCTATTCTTGCCAGGTATCATGCATCGAGTCAATTAGGGCTTCTTGAAGTCCAGGATAGAATAGAAGACTCTTGATAAAAAACAAATTTGTAACGAAGGAATTTATGAAGAGAAATTTATAGAACCAGATCTGCAAGTTGGTGTCAAATGTGTACATTTCCCTATTGGTTAATAGCTTGCAATTTTGAATATTGAACTCAATGGTTCTTATTCTGAATGGCTTTACGTTTTTTTTTTCGTATAAAAGTTTTAATACAATTTATAATCCTTGATACTGACTCAAAAAACAATGCAGTTATAAAACATGCAATAATTTCTTATGATGTTATTTTATCATTTTTGTTCCTTAAATTTCTCTCTGTTTTACTTTTCTAAGAGGATACCGTGAAGACCTTGAAAGAAAAGACAACAGAGCCAACAATGCCTGAGCCAGAACCAGAGCCAACTACTGAAGTACTTTTTCTTTGTAGCTACGATGGATGTGGAAAGACATTCATAGATGCTGGTGCATTGAGGAAGCATTCTCACATCCATGGAGAGAGGCAATATGTCTGTCACTACGAGGGATGTGGAAAGGTAGTGATTGTGTTACTTACAGTTTAAACCCATGCACATGTATTTGTTATATACATACAATTGTATTGCCATGATTTGAAATAATTTACATTACTGCATACTGTAGAAACAGATCCAATTGCACTTTGTTTTACCATTCTCTTGTCCGATGATTGGCCTAATAGCCTGAAAGCTTTAGTGTGAAGCATTGTGTTGAATGCTCTGGAGCAGAAAAAACTCTAATTAGCAGTACTATTTTTTTTACATTGCAGAAATTTCTGGATAGCTCAAAGTTGAAAAGACATTTTCTCATTCATACAGGGGAGAGGGATTTTGTGTGTCCTCATGAAGGTTGTGGTAAGGTGATGAATCGATCCAATTAATGGTTTGCATGTCCTGTGTATTATTCCATTTACACATTTGGATTTGTGTCATATTGCCAATTAGCCTAATGTATGCCATCTATGGCATTGGAATGTTTTCCTCATAGGAAATTTGAAATTACCAGATCTATTCAAGTAGAAAAGCTTGAGTGATTGGTGATGAGACCTATGTCTACCTAGTCATTAAATTAATGATAAAGAGGGTAACCAAGGGAGAATTCAGAAACTTATCAATTTGAATCACCATAGACTAAATATTTGTTTATAGTTGACTTTATTGCAACTAAATCATTGTTACCATTTTCATCACACTATATAAAAATATTATCTTTCCACGATTTTCAACCTTTCACCTTAACAAAGATGAATCTGTCCTGAACTCTGTCTGTTTATCTCTCTCGACAGACACACACAGACACATATATTAAGTATGTACTGTGTGAAAATCTAGACATTACTTCAACGTTCTCTTGAATATAATTGTTATTGGACCTTCTTTAAAGCTAAACTAATTTCTCCGAGTGGATTAGATTACTTTGTATGATATCATCTTCAATTATTTTCCACTATTTCATAATGTTGATCTTTTGCTTTGGAGTTTTGGATAATGTATTACGAGTGTGTGCTTGTTATCACAACATCTCAGTTATCAAATTCGTCTGTCTGCTGCAGGCCTTTTCCTTGGATTTCAACTTAAGGTCTCACATGAAAACACATTCCCAAGAGAACTATCATATCTGCCCGTACCCAGATTGTGGAAAGAGATATGCTCACGAATACAAGCTAAAGAATCACATTGCATCTCATCATGAAAAGGTTGGTAGATTGGTATTGTTTGACCATAGTCTATTAACATTATATGGTGCATGTTATCATGTAAAAATCTCTCGTTTTAGTTTATATACGTTTGGTTTTGGTGTAATTGTTTCCTTTGGTATGTTAATATATCTAATCTCAATACAAGTATGCATTATTTTTCGTAAGTATATCGAGGATATCTGCGTAATGGTAAAGATGCCTCGAATCCGAAACTGATTGATTGGTATACTATATGCGATTCACAAAATTTTGAAACTATTAACATTTATTGAACAGTCTTCTTATTTGCAATTTCAACCTTATCTTACAGAATGCATCAGTGGATGTGACAAAGTACACTACTCCACCTTCAGAGAAGCAAACAAAAACTGCTAAACCTTCTGGAGGGGCATATGGTTCTGCATCATCTGACCGTCCCTATGCATGTCCATATGATGGGTGTGAAAAGGCGTATATCCATGAATACAAGCTCAGACTTCATTTGAAGAGGGAGCACCCGGGGCTTATGCCCGATGAAACTGCTGAGCATGCTCAGGCTAATAATGTTGACAATGAAATGGACGAAGCAAGTGATCAAGATGCCTATCTCACGAAACGGTCAAATGGTAAAATTCAGAAACAGAGTAGGCCTAAACCAAGTCTTAAGTTGCCTCCTTCCAAAATTGCAAAACGCAAAGTGTCCACTCCTACTTTAACTGTAAATAAAAATTCTTGGCCCGTGAAAGATGAACCTTTTGATGAAGAAGATAGTGAGGAAACAGAAGAAGATCGTGACAATGTTGAAGATGGTTGGAGATATACTGGAGGAAACAATGAAGATGACGATGAAGAAACAGAATATGAAGACTGAAAACCAGTTATGGCAGCGTCTATGAAACTTGCTTCCTTAGAGAAATATATTTTCTTTTTCTTCTACAAAAAAAAATTCAGTTGTCTCTTTTTAATTTGGCTAAGTAAATGGTGTCTTGTGAGACTGCGTTGGCTGTTTACATGCATTAGGTTAGGAAGGACACTAACTATCTCTACCCGTCGCACGTGTTGTTTTTTTAAATAATTTTTATATCATAAGATTTTATTTTAATTAATTTCTAAAATTGTATATCATTTTTTAAAATTATTGTGTAAATAATTGGAATTTGTTTATTATGGGTACCGAATAAAGAGATAAATGGATAACTTAATATTTTTTAATCTTTAAGTGAAATTGGTAATTATAATTAGTTTTTGGTACAAATATTGATCACATTAAAAAAGATTAACATTTAAATAATGAATATTTTTTTTATAAAATTATGTTATTTATAGCATCTTGTATTAATTGTAATTTTATTTTTCACAATGTTATCTATATTTTTGTATTTAAATGTGAGTATTTTTGTGTGATATATTATTATTTCATTGAACAAAATCTCTGTAATTTATAGTCATATTTGTGTTTAATCTTTTTACAAAATCATTTTTTATTGATTATAACATTATTATCTTTTTATTAAAATTTATGTTAGTACGTGGTTGAGACCTTTGAGCATTAGTATTTTTATAACTAAAGGTGTGATATAATATAATTTGTTAAAAACCAATTAATTTTACGAGTATAGGTTGAAGATGTATACTAAAGAAGTTGGACATATTTACAAAGTTTAAGTAAGTACATTTTTTTTCTATGATATCATAATTTTAATATTAAGATGTGTGTAATTAATATTTACATTATGAAAAAATATTTATTTAAAAATATAAGACTCCAATTTAACTAATCTGTTAAACAAATAGCATGACATAGAAGATAAGTATATAAGATGTATTTATAGTCGTTGATAAGAAAATCTAAATTAATCATTCATCGAGTCAAATGACGTATACAATACAAAAATTATATTTCTAAGCAACAACTATTTATATTCAACCTATAGTAGTTTCAGTGTTGTTCATCTTTCTCACATGCTTTATAATCTACACATATATAACATATATAAAATCACAACCTTAACCAAACACATAAGGTAATTAGAGTAAATTTAACTCAATTCAGAATAATCATTTCACAATTTACGCCTCATATTCAACATCAAATGTTTACAATGCATTACATAAACAAAACCCTCATGACTAATTTGTACACAACTAGACATTTGACTGATGAGTCCATCTCCATGAGAGGATGCCATGCATTAATCATGAGACTTCCATAGAGAATGATGAAGGAGCGGAAGCAAGAAGATATGGCGAGGAGAAGGTGCGACAATGGTGTTTGGAGGTAGTTCTCAAGTGAGGTTAGGCCAACACTCAAGGAAGGAAGCTAGAGGAAGCTACTAAGCGAAACTCTGGCCTAGGTTGATTCATAAAGGGAGAAATCTTTGGAGTCATCTCAAAAGAATTTCTCTACTATATTCATGAATTATTTTACAACTCCTAAAGCTTTATATTTATAGGAGAAAATAAGAGCTAGATTATCTAGAAAAGGGAGGTAAAAATGGTCTATAATGTTGTATTTGGAGGAAAAAAGAGAGCACGAGGAAGGTGTGACTTGCCAACTAAGCAAGTCACATGGAACATGCTTAGGGGTGATAATTGGAGTTGGTTGTCCACCAAGCTTGGCATAAATTCTAGAAGCTTATGCACTCTCCTTCAAGGTCATTTAGGAAGCCTAACTCTCTTTTAGTCTAAAACACTTTTAAGGCCTACAAGCCCTCCAAGGCCCAATTTATGGCCAAAAGAAAATCCTATTCTACCGGACCCATAATATAAAGCCTTAAATTATACCTAATCTAATATTTACAAATAAAGAGTCATTGGTTAGGTCTTCACATCCTCCTCAACCTATGTAAACTTCAACACTTGGGTCTTGCATGATCAGAGGAGGCCTAATCTTCTTGTATCCTCCTAGCCATGACTCTGGTGGTTGGTCCCTAGCTAGAGGTATCTCATCACTGACTCTACCTCCGGAGGACAAGTGTACTGAGTAGAATCTGAGACCTTACACCTGTCATCACTCACTTACTCCTACCCTTGAAAAGCTATAACTATATCATGTTTGGGTCGTATCCCCTCCATAGAGTATGATATGGCAAATTCTATCTATGCGAGTCTGATCTCTTACTGAAACTCTAGATAACAATATCATTCGTCTCTCACAACTAATTATCTTTCTTTATATGAGTCCAATACTACACAGTCAGGATAATCTCATTCTAATCTTTGTCGTCAATACTCTTCGCGCACAACCAATAGTAGTATTCTCACCCTAGTAATCACTACATTCACATTCCACAATATGCATACCCATACACATCATACAACATACAAGTTAAAGACAATATTTACACATTAATAATAAGATGCTCGCTCAATGAATGAATGTCTCGCTCAGAAAGTATCCACTAAAATGGTACTTGCCTAGAAAAAATATGCCATTAATACTCTTTATTTTCACATAAAACCACCCTCTCAGCGAGTTGCCAACGAGTCTGTATAATTCTATAGAGCCAATTCTAATAAGTCATGCTTCTGACTAATCTATCTAGGCATTTCACTCATTTAAGAGATGAAAACTCTCCCATTAAAATTATACTAATGTCTCAAACAAGTCTAACCAGATCACACAACCAATCAGAATCATTGTGAGTGCAAAACTAGCTTAGAATGCATACTAATAATCAATACAAATTAAATCATATTTTACACAAAGAAACATCATGCTTCACCATTTTTCATCTCAATCTCATCATATAGAAATAGTATTTTAATTTAGACTAGATTCCCTTACCTAGTATAAGAAAACCTTTGTCTCAACGCTGCTAAGTTCTAGTTCTCACAAATGCTTTAACTACCTAAACAAACACAAACATTAGATAACAAATCTAAGCATATCATAACAATCACAATTGAACATATATTCATTTTGAGTTATTTTGAGTTACATGCATGGATTCTAGAATAATGTGTTTCAAAATGCTAAACTAACTCGAAAATAGAATAAAAAAGTGAACTTACTCTGTTTAGATTCTGATAAGTCAGGAGTGTAGATTTCTCCGTTGTGAATTCATTGGTGATCTCTAATCGTCAAACAAATGAGAAACAAACTCATAAAGTTAGAAAAAGACATAGAAAACTTTTTAAAAAGTTCCTAAAGAGATGGTGATTTTATAAAATGAAACTCGATTAACATAAAATCTATTTATAGTTGAACTTTTTATGAATAAAACAATAGAGTGTAATCTTTAAAACAACTACTATTTTTAAACCATTTTTTGGGTCCTTACAAATTTAATTAAAAAAATCCCTCAGCATGAAGTATATATTGTGTTCGCAATTTTTAATTTAATTTTAAATATGCTTTCAAGTTATTATAATAAGATTGTTGTTATCATGTATTAACAATTATTTTCTCCATTTTTTTAGTATAATTGTCATAATAATAATAATTATTATTTTAGGTTTTGAATTGAAGTAAGGTTTAAATTTTGAGAAATGTAAGGTACAAAACATGATAAAATAACAACACAAGATATTGTTGCATGTTTTATAAAGATATTGTTTATTGAGTCAAAACAAGAATTAGGAATGACAATGCAGATTGAATCTCTTCGCATTTGACCCATAAAAAGTGGGTTTGCCCTACTTGGCCCGATCCACATAAAAAATGTGGGTTAATTTCTTTAGTTTGCTTTGCATGACATTTGATCAACAGGTTCGTGACCCGAATAAAAATTGTTTGTTTTGTAATGTTTTTTCTTTTGTATAATACTAGGATGCAAAATTTTAGTAACTTTATTTTTATTTAATTAAATTAGTAGAAATAATAAATTCTATAAGGCTATTTATAAAAAATAAGCAATCCTCACAATTTTATAATTTATAGTTTTTAAGTGCAAGCATGTTAAAAATATAATTGATTTTGAACTAGATTGGAACAAGGAAATAAACTGAGTTATGAAGCTACTTTTGGATCGACTAGACACGAATGAGTGAGTAACTTTTGGATAAACTACAAAAATTATACATGAGCGAGTTAATTAGAAGAAACATACACAACATATTTTATTAATGTTGTTAAATCTTAGGATTAAATCAATACTAGCTAAACGACCCAAATATGGACCATCCTGTCACTAACCCAAAGGGAATACAATTATTCGAAATGGGTCTAAACGGAATAATAGACCAAAATACTCATCTCCACAACACTTTTCTCTTTATTGACCGGCCCGCATGTTCCCCAACATTATCATATATATGATAAGAACTATTGAACTCAACATTCAAAAATGTAAACTTATGTATATTTTGTAATATTTTTTTATGATAATTAATTGTGTAAAATGTAAAACATTTTTATATTGACTGTATTTAACGAATTTATTTGAAATCTCTATCAGTAACTAAATTATTTTACAAGTTATAGAACGAGAAAAAAAAATGTTAAATAAAGATAAGGTTTGTTTGTTTCCCATAACTTAAAAAATAAATATGTATTTACTTTTACCATTTTTTTTGTTTATGTGATTATGTGGAAGACAATTTTCTTACCCAACATTGTATAAATATAAAATCAAACGAATGTGTAATAAAGTATTATGAAAATGTGTGAAAATTATTACTATTTTTCAAAAGTAAAAAGAGAGAATATAAATCACAAGTAGTATGTGATCTCAAGTTTTTCGAAAAAAAAAACACTTTAACAAATTTCTAAAATATTAATGGGAGATAAATCTAAATCATAGTTATAAATACATAGTTTTTTTTAACAGTTATTAATCAAATGTATATACATAGAACAATTATCACAATAACTGTCATTATTCGATTATTGACTGTGATGATGCAAAATCCAAAGAATTGTATGTTACTATTGATGGTCCATATCTCAAACAATTAACGAAACAAAACTTTGATGAACAAAAAAAGATTAAAATTTAGAAGGAGGAATGAATTTTAAATTTAAATTATTATGATATTATAATACCATCTTCCGACAATTAGACATATATAAATTCCATAAATTGTAAATTAGGATATAGAACTTTATAAAAGGGAAAAAAAAGAACTAGAAATATATAGCACAAAATTTTAAAGTTTAAATTAATTTAATATTACATAAAGATTATAATGAATGTAAGTTATAAAGTATAAATATGCCTAACATATAACCAATGTATACATACACAATCAAACAAATATATGAAAAAGAAAACAAAACAATTATTGAAATCTTCATTTTTTTTTAATTAAAAATCCAATGCAAAGGAGAAGAAAAATAAAGATTGTTAAAATAAAAATGAAAATGGTGAAAAAATAGATACCTATATTGAAAGCAAAAACGAGAACATTTGCTTTGGTGATGTAGCGTTGTGGGCAACGAAGAGAACAAGAAAAGTGAAAGAGGATTAATGGCTACGGGTTCGGGTTTGGCTTCGGATTCGGGTTCGGGTTCGGGTTCGTCGGAGGAACTGACGCTGAGAGTGAGATGGAGCGGCAAGGAGTACACGGTTCGTGTCTGCGGCGACGACACGGTGGGTGAACTGAAACGGCGAATCTGCGAACTGACGAACGTGTTACCCCCTCGCCAGAAGCTACTGTACCCGAAACTCGGTTCCAAACTCAACGATGATTCTGTCTTTCTCTCTCAACTCCCTCTCAATTCTTCGTTCAAGATGACCATGATCGGGTACGACGCCGTTTTTTTAGGGTTACTCTAATCGACACCATTCATTAACAACCAAATCAATTGCAGTACTACGGAGGAGGACTTGCTTCTTGATCCAGTGGATTCCCCTGAGATTCTTGACGATTTGGAACTGCCCAAGGACGAAGCTGTTGACATCAAAGATATGGAAGTCAACAAGCGAAAATTGACCAGACGAATTAATCAAGTCAAGGTCTTTATTTCTTTACCTTTGCCTAATTCAAGTTTTCTTGTGATGTTATATATATATATACGTACCTGAATATGTATATTCGTACCAACCTGCAGATTGAGCTTCGAAATCCGTGTCGCAAAGGAAAGAAACTTCTTGTTCTGGATATTGATTACACTCTCTTCGATCACCGCTCCACCGCTGAGAACCCTCTTCAGCTCATGAGACCTTGTAATTTTTGCCCCTTTTTTGTTTTCTGCTTTTTATTTTTCACTCGATCAGTGTATTGAATTAGCTTAAGGTTGCAAAACTGCCATTTTTAATCACTCGGGTTATCGAACCTTGGCTGCTTGAGTCCTTGACTTTGTAAATTTGGTGACTTCAAGAATTGTTGGTTTGGTAATTTTAGTGACTAAAATGATACTTTTTGTAATTTCGGGGGGTAGTTTTGATGAATTAATCTATTATTATTGTTGAATTTAATTGAAATGTGCTTTGTAGTATATATGTTTTTTCACGCTCTTAATTCAATCACTGGTTATGTATGGTGAATTTGTTTGGCTTTTGTATTAACTACCAAAGTCTTCTGGAGGATATTTCTGATTAGTTGATATTATAAAATTATTTACACTGATAGTGCAAACTCTTTGTTGCTTTCTTCCTCTCCTCTGTTTCTAACTTGTCCTTTGTTTTTGCTTTTGCAGACCTTCACGAGTTTCTTACATCTGTATATGCAGAGTATGACATTATGATATGGTCTGCAACCAGGTAATGTCCTTTTGCCTTTATCTTGTTAAATTCTTATTCTTCTGGAGCTGTTATGTGAATGGGTCTGATCTATGTAACTGAGTGAATGGTACATTAACTTTCTGCAGCATGAAGTGGATTAACCTCAAGATGGGACAACTTGGGGTTCTGGATAATCCTAACTACAAAATCACCGCACTTCTTGACCACATGGCAATGATCACTGTTCAGTCTCCTTCTCGTGGGGTCTTTGATTGCAAACCTCTTGGTTTGATCTGGGCACAGTTCCCTGAGGTATATATATGCATATGCGATAAAAAAAAAAAACACAATGTATCTGCTTGATGATGGGAATTTAATAGAATTATGTTAGCATATTTGTTTAACATTACATTCCTGTCTACAGCCCAATGAACGCTTACTAGTTATGTGGGGAGAAAAAGGACACCCAAAAAAGTTTTGTTGTAACTCAAACTTCCTTAAAAAAATGTTTCATACATGTGAGTATTATCATAAGTGAGATAAACCTAAGAGGGTTATGTGGCTTGTTGATCTGAGTTTTTGATAAAACGGAAAAATGAAACTATTTGACGTACCAAATTGTTGTAATCTATATATGGTTTCAATTTATAGCTGTATTGTTTGAATTTTTTCATCAGTCAGCTATAACCATGATCTAGTTGTCTTGATGGTGCTTTCTTATTCTATTTCAGTTCTACAGTGCTTCAAATACCATCATGTTTGATGATCTTAAAAGAAATTTTGTGATGAACCCACAGAATGGTTTGACGATCAAACCATTCAGGAAGGCTCATGCAAACCGAGACAGTGATCAAGAGCTTGTGAAACTTACTCAATACTTACTAGCCATTGCAGAGCTTGATGACTTGAGCAACCTTGATCACCATAATTGGGAGTTATTCACAGAGGACAATGCTAAAAGGCGTAGGCACAGATAAATAATAACTACATGCAGTAATGAAAATCTGGTAAGCAAGATGCAGCTTCTAGACGTATGAAATTCTACAGTTTATAAAATACATTGAGGATTTCAGCTTTTAATATCAAGTATTTGTGTTAGGATCGGGGGAATGACAAAAAATGAAAGGTTTTGTTGTCGCAGCTGTACGGAGTTATCTTAGATGTCTAATATTTTGCTCACGCAATTTATATCTAGCAATTTCTGATGAAAATTTGATTTGATACGTGAAAAAATAGTTCTATCCTAATCATATTGCATGGATAAATTGCAAAATGAGAATGATTCGTTGACAAATGTAGCCGTGCTGTAAGTATTCTCAGTGTTCAATTGATTCTAATTCTCAACTATGTATTACTTGCAAGTTCAATCACCTCTAGTGTTTCTCGGTCATTACTAGTCTTTTTATTGTAATCTTCTCTGAAGTTGGGTAATTTTGTCTCATTAACTGTATTTGGATTATGTGGGAAACAGGGGAAAGAAATGAAAAAAAAAATGGCGTGAGATAAGGCAGATATAATTTGGTTTATCTAAAGTTAGTTAAGAAGTGCACTGGTCGGTTAGTGTTAACAATACAGTGAAGAAAATTAGGTTTTAAATAAAACATTTAATTGAGGCACGACAATAGTACGGAGAGACAAATGGATAAAAGTGAAATAATAAATTTCAAGTTATTGATGTAGATGCTATTACTATGTATAGTATGAGAGAAAAACTAGCTTCATTGTTAAAAAATAAATAATTAAGTATAAATATTTTTACAAAATTAAGTACTAATATTTATAATGTTTCTTTCAATTTCAGACCAAATTTATTATTTGTATGAATGTTATGCTATTTATAAGTACTAAAATGACTTTTACCACTAAATTTTAATATAAATATCAAATATTTAATTTTTTTTAAACTTTTATACTTAATTACTTTTAATTTTATTAAAAACTATTTTAATTATTAAAAATTATTAGGTCAAAATTGAATCAAATACACATAAGTAGGTACTAAATTGAAACGAAAAAACATAAATGGTGACTAAATCGAAATCATCACAATGGCATCTGATAGTGACACTGACACGTGGCATTACAATGCCACGTGGCACTGACAATGCCACGTGTCACACACAGGGACTTGACACGTGGCATTTTTAATTTTTTTTATAAAAAATTTTTTAAAAAAATTTAAAATTAAAAAAAAATCAAAAAAACCACAGATTGACACGTGGCACGTTGACTAACGGTGTTAGTCAACTCTGTCCGAAATGGACCTAATTGAAGCAATTTTCAAAAGTTGGGATGCAATTGACACTTTTTTAAAAACGGGTACCAATTTGACACTCTAATACCAAACTGGGTACCTTACTATTAATTAAACCTTTTATTTATTTTTAACTTGTGATTGTGGAGGTTTACCTGAACGCGCCTAATCCAACTATAACCCAATCCTCAAAGTGGTTGTTCCCTTTATCTCCTAACTTTCCCTTTAATTCAACACAATCCACTGTTAAACGATGTTCGTTCTTTACACTTAAATATATCTGGTTATACGATAAATTAAAAATGTCTCTTTACACTTAAATATATTTTTGGCTATGATAAGTTAAAATTTTGTCTCTTTTCTTCTCCAATATTTTTAAAATAGGTTTCGTTTTTAATTTTTTTTTTTCAGTTCTAAAATACCTTGTAAGTCATTTTACTACACGGTTCAATATGTTTATTCTACGTACTTTTGAAACAAAAGAATACAAAAGATTACCCAAATAACTTCAAGAAAAAATATTAAGGAACAAAAAATTAAATTTGATAATTTATCGGAGGCCAAACATATATTTAATCTAATTCTTTGTTATACCTAAAATTAATCGAAAACCATGTTTTAATGAGTCTCCTTTCAATCATTGTAATTTTGAAAATAGGATTTGTAAACTTTCTCCAAACTCGAACATATTCCTGTTTGAAACACTTAAAGATGATCAAATTTGAACTACTTAAAATATATTTAATAACATTATGTAAAAAAAGTTTACATATCAAAAGTCTTGTTGTTGGTGTTATTTTTTGATGAGTAGTTTAATCTCTGTATTTCAGAGAAGGAGAAATTATTAACTACACTAATGATCGAGATAAAATTGTAAATGTGAGATAACTAGGCCTTTCAGAAATACCCTTGAGGTATTCAAGCTTAAATATCACCTCCAAGAAATAAGGAATAACAACTTAGGAAATGAGTCTTCTTTCATGAAATCAAATCATTAGATAAATTAATTTTTTAAACAATGTGAAATTAAATATTTTCATTTATATTTGAATTGCGAGAAAATCAATTTTAGAGATCATAACTCGTGAGTACACTGAATTCAACCCTGATGAATAAGTTGGTTTGACTTATAGGACCCTACAAATATTAAAAGCAATAAATAACCCTTACTGGTAGAAATGAAGTGATGCGAACAATGCTGTGGATGAATTTTGTGACTGCTACTAAATAATATGTTGAGAAAACATTAACTTAATTAAAATCACATTACAAACATTAGCTTCACATTATCCATACAAATAAGGCACATTGAAATGGCCCTGAGATATCTGCTATTTGCACCGGGCCAAACTCCACAATAGTGGAGATTCACAAGAGGGTATAGAGCTACATATTCACTGAAAATAGAGCCTGAAAATGTTGAGTTACCACCTCTGGAAGGTCAAGTGACAGAAATGGAATGAGATTTCGGCAATGACCACCAGGTGCACATTAAATGGTAATAATATAAGTAAATAGAAAACGGAAAGACTAGGAGAAGGCTGAAGAAATCAGCAAAGTGGGCAGAGAGAAGAGGCATATGATGGAAATCTCTGCACAATCCCATGCATGGGAAGGGTAGGAAACAATTCTATCGCAATGTAGAGGCAGAACAAGGCTACAGCTACTGCAAATCTAAATTCTGAGTGCAGGGTCTTGCCCTGAATTGGTATCCTTGTGTTTAAGAGAAAGGTTTGCAAACTGAGATTCAAGGTCTCTGCTGTTTGAGCGTCTGTGGCTACCAGATGGTTGCTGTTGTGCCTGCGTCTGTGGCTGCTGCTGCTGCTGATACAATGCACGTAATCTTCCGATCTCTCTTTCCAGTACTTCCTGCTCCACTGAATTCCACATTCAATAATTTTTAGTGTACAAACATGTTCATGTGCCATCTAATCAAACTAATCATGCTTTCCACATATTTTAAACTACCCTTAATCTTAGTTTTTGGAGATAATGCTCAGATCTGAACTCATATTTCAATCCCAAGGGAGTCCTAAACAATGGATATTTTTGCATGGGTTGCTAATTCAAGTCTTATTAAATAGATACAGTAGGGGTAATAAAAGATCCATCTTCCTCCATTACTCCCCCATTATAAACAAGACATAATGTCGCTATACAGCAACTCCATGAAAATGTCAACTATGTAATGAATACGAAAACAAATATGCATTAAATTAACACAAGCATCGAGAAGCATTGTTTTCATCCTGATAAAAACGATACCACAATGCCCAGACAAGGAACCTTTTCATGAAAGAAGTTGATGACAGAAGAGATAATTAGAACATATCTATTTAAAACTTTCAGAGACTTGGTGTAGATGAATTTGCAGTTAAAGCTCGGGACTACATTTTTCTTACAAACAAATATTTTAAAAGAAAATTTATGCAAATTTATTTTTAATTTTCAATCCAGAGCAAGTTTGAACATTGGTAGACCAACCTAAACACCCGTATGGGCAAATCTTAACATCAAGCATATGAAGAAGCATAGTGATAAGTTGCCATTTGACACATAATTTGATTAAAAAAAGTTCAACTATTTCCAGGAAAAGTATTTCAGGTACAAAAAGATAACTATATAAGTTATTAACTCTCATATGTTATGATATGATTAACCAATCAATCATTAAATACTATTAGCTTCTTATTGATCCTAGACTAGAATGATTTAAGAATTCCACAATGTTGTTATCTACTATATCATAAATTTTTACTCTGTAAATTAAGATTCTCACACAACCCATTCTCAATTAACTTAATTTTTTTTAATACTTTCTCTCTTATCTGAATAAATGATCTCCATACACAACTTATGAGTTGATTTTGTTTTTAAGATGTTATAATTTTTTTAGAATTCAAACTTAAATAAAATCATGTTTTATTTTAAACTATAACAATCGCAACCGTTTCCAAATTTAAATTAAATTAAGTTAATTCTTGTTATTATGAGTATGCTATTATCTTCAAATTCAAATTGAAGATAGAATCCTAGTTGAGTGTCCGTGCGCAAAGCCCAGTCATTTCAATGACACATACTACTCTATAATCCAGCTAATTTAACTATTTTCTGCATAGAAACTATATTTTCACCATGGTTTTAAGAACCTTGAGTTACCACCCCAAAAATAGAAAATAGAAAATAGAATCTGATAAACTTTCTCCTTCCCTGCCACTTATATGATATAATCAAATTCAGATAAACCTAATGTGTTCTTTTTCAATTAATCTTATACAATACAATGCATCACGAATTCACAAAGATTCCACCTGTTGAGGCATTTAAGCATATATAAACAACTTCCTCCAAATTCGTAGTATTCAGATTGACATTTCGAAGTTAAAAAAATAAATAAATAACTCGTGTTACTTTAAAATGGATAATGCTCATATAGAAACTTACAATATTTGATAAGCTGCTCTTGTGCTATATTTTCTAAACGTTGCTTGAGTGCTTTATTCTCCATACTCAGGATAAGATTCTGTTGATTAAGAAACTCAAGCTCAGCTGAGACTTCAGATCCTTCTGCCTATGAGAACATAAAAAGAAACAGAATCGGAACTCAGACTATCTTACATAATATTTCCCAGCATTTTAAAAAAATGTCACTCTGCAAACATGCAGAATATTGCATTGTGAAGACACTTACCTGTAAAGCTTGTACATTTCTTTCCAGCTCAGCTATGTATTGAAGTTTCCTAACCCGTGAACGCTGAGCAAATTGCCTGCAATTTGAGTGTTTCAGAATATTTTCCCTTTCCGTATATAAATTGATTAATTTCATAAAACTTCTGAAAATTAAATGCAAAAAGAAAAACAAACATAACCCTCATCATATAATGAGAAGCATGGTTTAACTTCTGTCTCCACATGAGAATTGGTATAACAGCTTTAGTATCACAGACATTACAGCGAGAAACAAGAATTATTATATCTTTTTTCCTTCCATGTACGTTACAAGATGTCATATATCACACAGGTAGTATAATCTTGAATTTGATATTATAACCATATTCACTCTATTTGTTAAAGGTTTAAAAGGTTCCATAATGGGTATGCCACAACTTCATGCTTGGCAAAAGAAAAACTTGCATCCCTCATGATAGTAATTAATGGCATAAAATAAACCAATCACTGTAATATCCATAAGACAACCAAAGAAAACAGCTACGTACTGTTTAGCACGTTTTGTATCAGTTTCAGAGGAAGATGGCTTTGCATGTGAATTGTCCTTTTTTTCAGAAAACGATTTTGCATCCTGTAATCCAGATTCTACTGAATCTTGCTTTTCAGTTGCAGTAGGTGGAAGCCCGTCTGCTTCCTGTGGTGTGCTTGGCAGTCCTGAACTCTGAAAAGCTGAACTGTCTTTGCCAGAGGGAACACCAACAGGATTTGTCATGGCATTTGAAAAAGAGTCCCATGACCTATTTTTCTGTTTAGGTAAGTTCATATCCACATAAGCAGGTAGATGGCGAGCATCTTTGCTGCGGTCAAAATCTTGAGATGACCAAGATGGCATAGACATCAAACTCTTATATTTATACTCGTCCTGATCAGCATAATTGATGTTAGATGCATTAGCCATGTCTAGGTACGCAAAAGAATCACTTGATGAACGCCGATGTCCACCTCTTCGGACAGGTGTCTCTGGCTCATTAAGGAGATCATCAAGCCAAGAAGGCTGCTCCTCTATAATAAGGCTCTCAGATGATGTACGTTGGTGGTGTGGATTTCCCTCTCTAGACCTGTTACCAGCCTTTAAACCAACAGCGGGATTTTGGACATAATCAGCGTACGCTTGGGAAACACTGGGAAACGGACTTTTAGGAGGAAGTAGAGCATGCTTTCCAGGATACATAAAATTTCTGAAACCTGATGAGCCCTTTGAATTTGCCATAGAAGCAGAATCAACAATACCTGTGGAATTTATAATTTAATAAAAAAATTTGGTCATGTAAATATATTAAAAGATAAAGACAACATAAACAAATTTTGAAAGGACCTTACAATGAAAATTTATACACAAAAATCCATTATTCAACAATGACGATCTGATATGCATGTCTTCTCAATTATAAAGTATAAAATATAAACCACAAATACATGTTACTATGAAAAAAAGACCCTATAAGGGGACTGGTATAGTATTCTCAAAAACGTTCCAAACACTGAAACTTGGTTCCAATGCAAATGTACTCACAGCACCAGCAGAGTAACTGCACTAGCATAACAAAGAATCTACAAGACCAAAGCAGCTTTGGAAGAGAGAATAAAGCATTTCAGTAATCTCAAGAACCATAAATCAGTAAATCTACATACTTCATTGAGTAAAAAACCCTTAGAATTAAATATCTCAGAACTCCATGATACTACTTACATAGCCTTGGATAAAAGTCCACTGCATGTTAGAAGCTTTATGGATTCAACAATTTCTTATATTTACCAAAATATAATTCTAAAATTTGTCCAGACATTTCACAGACAATCTCAGTTTTCATATTACTTTTAAAATATTCCAGACAGATGGCCAACATTGCAAACTTGTTTCCCTCACAGTACAGGGGCATGACGACATGATTATTCTATACATTTTCATCATAAGCAATACATCTCCTATGAAATAGTAACAAACACAGCATGAGACATCAATCCGATCACACATTATATTGACCGTTGTTTTAAGTTAAAACCTCAGACATGTTGCTGAACATATTACCATCTTAATTATCTCCAATAAAAAAATCAAACCCAAACCCATGCGTCAAGCAAGCCAGGCCACGCAACAGTTCACTACCAATGTAACAGAAAACTCAATAACATCATTCCCAAGAAAAAAAAAGTCAGAAACAATACTCCAAAACTAGGCTGCCACAGGAAACTAACTGGATGAAAGAAAATCCAATCCACAAACAAAAACTGAACATCAAAAAATTAAAAAAATAAGAAAAAATAAAACGTAGCACCCAATTGTCAAACTTTCCATATTAAACTTTTATTTCCCCAGGACCCAGATGAGGGAAGAAAACCAAAGATAGAAACTTCACTTTTTCACCTTTCCCACACAGAATCAGCCCGAGACATGCATTCGGAAAACAAGAGAGGAGAAAAATCAACAACGAATTGAAATTAGCATTTGAAAAACCCAACACGCTGCAATGTGCGACACTACGGCATCAACGGCGCAATGATTCCAAGCTGATCGAACCAATTGGAAATGAAAATTGAAACAGATTCGATTCCACAAGCAAACAAGAAATTAACAACACCAAAAGGAAAATAACAGAAGGAAAGGAAAAAAAATAAAAAAATAAAAAAACCTTTGCAGATTGAAGATTCGAGATCCCGAAATGCAATGGTAAAAGAGCTTGAAATCAAAGCAAAGATTTTTCTTTCCCTATTTCTCTCTCTCTCTTAGGGTTCGTTTCTTCAACAACCTCTCTCTCTCTTTCTCTTCTCTCTGTTGTTGTTGTGTCTTGTTGTTGAAGCTGGAAAATGGGGCTTAATTGTAAAACCATGATAAGTAAATACTGTTCCTAAAACTTTTGATATTAACGTTTTAACCCCTTTAAATTAAGGTTATTCGGAAATCAACCCGGGCCCACCAAGCATCCACTTTAAAATAATACTGGTTGTTGTATCGCTGTCCAACTTGTGCAGAGACATTGCAAAATAGACCAATTTTCTTATTAAAAATATCTTAACATGCAAAGATTCCACTCAAAATTTATTTCACTTTTCCTTACTTCACTCACAATGCTTAACCCTAATTACACATTTTAATTCACCTAATAATTATCATTAAAATTCTTTCCTTTTTTAGTAAAACTTTATCTAAAGTTTATCCTATTTAAATTCAATATAAAAAAGATATGTTCTTATTTTTTATATAGTATAAAAATCTTCAAATAATTTATGATGTTGGTCGTGTGAAGTCAAAACACGAACTAAATTTTATGACTAATTAAAGTGTTTTTTATTATTTTTTTTTTAGAAAATGGAAAATTTTGTGAAAATTAAAAGGTATATTCTTTTATTCGAAATAGGTGGGTAGTCTCTGATTGCATGGTTTTTCTTACTATTTTTGTGGGGAAAAAATGTGTTATTTATCGATTAAGTTAAGTTCTAAAACTTTCCATAAAAAACAACTTACTTCTAAATTTCAGTTCCTCATAAATGTTGAAGTGAGACCTGCCAACCTATTTCGATGAAAATGTACATTGCAATTTTTTACCCAATATTTTCTTTTTATTAATGACATGTCAGATCTAGTTTATTTTCAAAATGGATAAATGAAAGTATAGGAAAAAACGACCATATATAATCTATTCTATTTTTAACAATCAGCTTATACCAAAAATATAACTTTTTTTTTTATCTGTAAAAGTATAGAAGTTGAAGGAAAATTTTTAGGACAAAGTTAACTATGCATCTCTAAGTTTATTTTTATATGTATCATATAATATTCCGAAAAATATTGCAACTTTATTATAATCAATACACTCACCACCACATAACCACAATGCCATATATTATGTTAACATTCACAATCACATTAGTCACGTATCATATCAATATCTACACATAATTTACAACAATAAACATATCATACAAGTATATTTTTCATCAATATCTTGAGTGATTGTTTAAAATGCATATATGATGTATAAATTTCATGGATTAGTGAGGGTGTAGTGACTTTCTGTGGAGGAAGTACTTCACTCAATCGAGTTTATGGTGTGTTGATTTTATAAAGAGATTATCATGAATCTAGTATCATATTCACATAAAGGGATATATATATACATATATACATATATATATATATATATATATATATATATATATATATATATATATATATATATATATATATATAATTGTGATAGTCAATGGAAGTTCCTACATCTAGTGTTTTGGTAGCAAGATCAAATCTTGCACGTGTAAGGAATTTACCTTGTCATACTTAAGGGGAGACTTCGGTCCTAGTTATTTCATGTCTTTGAGAGAGCGGGCTCCGAGTAACAGTAGATGGTATGATAAGTACAAAATTTCTTAGTTTATTCTATACACGTGTCTTCTAAAAGTATAGTCAAATGTCTAAGTTGAGAGTCACATGGACTCAACCAGATGAATTGTGATTTTCTTGCTTGGTGTCAATGTGGGCATGTGTGGTGTAAACATTTGGTTGATGTTTAATGTGCTTGAATGTTGTAATGAGGAAGATTGTCTTGTCATAAGATAATTAATGCATAATCTGGTATGGTTTATTATATTCACACTAGCTTACTTTATTCTCTTGTTTTGTTTGTATGTATTTTGTTTATTTGTTATGATTGTATGTTATACGTGATGAAATGACACTGAATGTGAGAGTGTTGGACAATAGTAAGTTTGTGTAGAAACTTGTGGAAATTGTAATTTTATAGATATATGTATGTATGTACTTTTGTCTAGTCCTCCCAAATTTGAAGGAATTTTTACTTTGGAAAGATTAACTAGTGAGTGATGGATTTGAGGAGATGAAAAAATGATTGTGGTGTTATTTGGATTAAGAGGTTTTAAAAAATAGATGAAGGGATTTGAAAAAAAGTTTTATAAAAATTTATGTATGATGTAATAAGTATGATAGATTAAAAAAATATTTCAATAAATAAAATTATATAATTACTATTTTACCCTTAAAATTAAATATGATATAAAATTAAATATTACTTAGTACTATTTTTTGTAATGCTATAATTAGTAATATAATGATGCAAATTTGAAATGTTAGATGTAACATGTATTAAACTTCATCACAATATTCTCATAACCCAACGGAGTTATGCACAAAATTATATAAACATATTTTAAGATAACACTCTTTCAACAACCATACAATTCACATATTCAACAAAGTATCCAACTTAATAAATATTGTAATTAATTTTGTGTTTACTAATTAACACAACTCTAGAATTCAATAATTTTTTTTCTATAAATAGATATAAATTCAACCACCACCTGCAAGGTCCAAACAAACATTATTTTCAAATTCCTAATCCCAAGATAAATAGAAATAAGAGATTGGTTCAATTGTAAAAAATAAAACTTAAGGCAATTAAAATTTCAATCAATTTTGTTTCAATTAGATCCGATCTATCTCATCATAAATATAATTTGTCATAGAAACAGAGAACTTCCCAACTTAATTGTAATTACATTATATTAGTTAATTCCATCATTATTGCATTTTTTTTAAATACATTAACCTTACTCTAAAGGAGTTGAATCCGAGTACAACACTTATTATTTTTATGATGAAAAGGTTAAGATTTTTTAAAATGATTTATGATTTCTTTAAAACTATTTATTTGTAATGTTTTATGATTAAAGAATTAATCATCGATAAATGTTTTCTCGGATCTACAATTTTTTTATTGAGTTTTCATCTTTAACCATTTATAATATTAATATTTATGTTTTATAAGCTTGTAAAAGAAATGCATAATGGGAAACCATATTCAAAATGACTAAAATAGAAGTAGAAGGTTCATGTACAAGTCTAGAGGAAAGATATAAATAATGTAATTAATGAAAAAAGTTTTTTTAATTGTCAAATATCTAGTGAGTACTTTTGGTTTTAAGAGCCCACAATTATTTAAACTAAAGCTGTACTCTATAAAATATTATGTGGGGTTGATTTTCGATTTATGGTATATGCAATTAATTCAGTAGGTTGAATTATGATATACAATAACTTATATTTATATTTATATATATATAGACACATATTTAATACATTAAATACATTTATTTTAAAAATATAATATATATATATATATATATAATATGTATATTATTAAAATTTAAAATTTTAAAAATTTTAAAAAATATAATAAATATATAATTTTTATTGGATGGATTGAAATTAAAATTAAATATATTAAACATTGTCAAAATAAAAATTCTTACTTTTATCATAAAAATATTTTTACTTTATAGATTTTTATAGATTTTTTATTATTAAGTATCAATAAAATATTTTAAAATATCGGATATGTGTCAAATACGAATATATATCACAACACTATCACAAATTGAAATATCAAGTTCTTTAATTGTAGAAAAAAATGTGTGTTTGATTTTTCAAGAAAAGACATTTTGACAACAAAAATAAGAATTTTAAATACGATTATACTTTATAATTTAATTAATTCAAATTCTGTAGAGAAAATTATTTTAAAGCTTACACTATTTTCTTTTAAATATATGCTGATAAATAGAGGTAACAAAGTGAATTGAGCATATTATTTTGTAAAATATTAAAAGAAAAATAAACAAGCTATAATATAAATGGTTATAGTTGATTATGTATTAATCTTCATACATATTAATCCTGGATTGAATATTTATTCAGAAAGATGACATATTTAAAAGTCACACACGGTTGCTTTTATTTAAGTGCATAATTTCGAGTAATTGTAATTAGATTCATATAATTTTGATAATATGATAATGATTTTTAATTTAATATATACTAAAAAAATTTGTAGAAGTGAGATTTTAAAATATTTTAGTTTTGGTTTTGTCATTAATTAGATGTTTAAGTTGTTATTTTCATTTTTCTCTCTCTAACTTATCAATTAACATATATTTTATTTTTCATTTTACTCTAATTTATCGGTCAACCCATTTTTGAATAGAGTTGACTGACGAGTTAGATAATATTAAATAAAAAATTAAATGTTGATCAATAAATAATAATAATTTTATTGATAGCAAAATCAAATTACAATATACATAAGTTAAAAAATATTTTAAATTTATTCTAGAGCTTTTTTTTTAATAAGAATTCAATTAATAATTACACTTAAAGTTGAATTATTATATAATAATTTCATATTCAATCCTTAAAAAATAAAATTATTGAATTAAAACTTGAGCCCTTATCATCAAATAATGAATGTAAATTGTTTGAATAGTGATTTGATTAAGAAAAGAAAATTGTGATGTTGAAAAGAAAAATGATTGAGAAGAGAATGAAGTGAGTGAGGTGTAAAGACAAGAGATCCACGTATGAATGGGACAGACAGTTAGAGTTCCCAACTTCCCATCGACCAAACTATGTCCAAACACAAAACATTCAAAATCTTTTTTTTTTTTCAATATTATTATCCACCAAACTATTTTCATTTATTTTTTTAAAATTTAAATTTATGGCTTTTATAAATGATTCACTTTATTCGTATCTAATCTAATAATAAAATGTTGCTACTATGGCGTTAAGAAGGTAAAAGCGTAGCAATTCCAAATTATTATATGGTTAAGTTTTTATATAAAAAATATGTAGTTACTATTTTATTGGAGAATAGTTAAAAACAAATAATATTATAATGGTGACGCAAATTCAGTGAAAAAATTATATAATAATTGGTGAAAGTAAAAGAGAAAAATAAAATGCGGTGAACGTGGATCGAACACGTGACCTTCAGATCTTCAGTCTGACGCTCTCCCAACTGAGCTATCCCCGCAAGCTGAAAGTGTTAACTACTAAAAAGGATATAAAGAAAATGTATTTGTGGCCAAATTATTATGTTTATTAAAATGAAATTTAATTAAAAACTTATTTAAAAAATGGTGGAAGGAAATAAAATATTTTCAATTATTTATTTTTTATATATAAATCCCTAATTTTATTTTTGTAATTCCAAATCGAAATTATTGAAGGAAATAAAGAAATAAAATTATTTTTAATCGGTGTGCACATGAATGTGTATGCTTTTTTTCTAATACTAAACAATGTCACTAAAAAAGTTTCAATTTTAGAGAACTAAGTATAGATGACAGTTGAACTAATGATTTGAAGTCAGTTCCAAAATGTAGTAAGTTGAATTGTTAAGTATATCCTGCGATAATCTTGGAGGTGATTTGCTAAATTTCTTGGGTAATTTATCTACCAAACTTAGTAAAATATACATTGGGGCAATCATATATTAGGAAAAATTCTTGCTGAATTGGGAAGTTTAATATGAGTGTGAGTAACTAATCATTACTATGATCTAAAGCAAAACAATCTCCTTCTTGATATGAAATGATTACTCATGTGACTTTTTGGAATAGAATATCTTCTCTCAAACATTTATGATATCACTTTTAAGAAAATAATATATCTATAGCTTTGAGATTCTTGTCTTTGAAAATGATCAAGATTTGTGTAATTTTGTGGAAGATTTATTTTCCGATAATCTTATACAAATTTAGACACATCACTTTTACCCAAAAATGATGAAAGAAACAATAATAGAAGAAAAAAAAACATCCAAATCTTACTCCAACAACTGAAAAGTTTTTAATTTCAAGGTTTAAGATTGGACTTGCTTATTCAATGGAACCCTCACATGAAATAAATAAATATGAAAAATTACTTTTTTTTTTTTGTATGTTAATAGATAACAAATGTAAAGTGTGAAACTAGTTTTATTACCTTTCAATAACAATTTTTTTTTTATTATATGTCCATTCTTTAGTATAATTTTTTTTTGGATTATATCATATATCTATATATGAATACCCGTTTTAGTTTTTTAAGAACATGATGTTAATGATGAATAAATATTAAGGAAGATCTCCATTGAACATTAAGATAACCAAAGAGTTATCTAGATGTCAAAGTTCTCTTTCAAGGATTCACAAGAAAAAGAGAGATTCAATTAAGCAAAGACCAAAATGAAAAGCTAAAAAGATGAGCATAACTAAATGTAAACATGTATCATAAGAACCTAAATAAAAGGTAACATGGAATAAAATATAAAAGATTACAAGGGTGAAGGGATTATGGAGTTGCCGCCACTTGAGTCCTAGGCTCAAGATAAGACTAAGAGAAAATAACACTCTCAAGAGAGCTCTCACAAGAGTGGTCAAATATATGTATATACTCTCAAAATATTCAATTCTTTTACAAGTTTAAGAGACTTCCTTTTATAGGTGATGAAAGGGGTCTCTTTGCAAAAGTACAAATCTAAGAACATTAAAACAAATGTAAGAGAAATGCTTCTAGAAACTAGGTTATCTCTAAAGGAGACACCTTGGTATAGGACGTGACCTAGTTTGTCCATCAAGTCTCTCATAAGTCCCTTTGACCTTGTGGAAAGGAAGGTCAATTCCAAACTCTCCATGTTCTTCAAAAGACACCACCACATGTGTAAAGATTTAAGCTCAAACCTTTCCTCCTCTCCAAGTAATGTTCTCTAAAATAGTCTTTGTCAATCTTATAAAACAAATAGAAGAGTCAATAAGTCAATTCAAATCAACAAGTCAACATAAATATATGTTAAGTAAAGAGAAATAATAGATTAGAAATCTCCCTTCTTGTCATGCTTCATGCTCTCATGAAGAGTCCTCCTAAGAAAGTCCTCTACTCTCATGAAGAGTCTTAACTGATGTGTTTGTTGCACTGTATGACATACTCTAGCACAGTTATCCACCCATTTGGATGCATAAATAAACCTTCTAGAAACATATATGGTATATTTTTATTTCCCATGTTCTATCATATTTTAATGCGATTGATGCTTTCCAAACAAATATATGTTCACCATAGTAAATTTTTATCTCGTTTTTATAGTTTTTAGGATTATTAAACTGTCTTTAATATTAAGGGGCTAATAGGATAGAATTTTTCATAACTTTGGTTTATGAATCGTGAAATTCACAAAGGTACAAAAAATTCCATCGAATATACAAATTAATGAGTATAAAACACAGTAGTTTTGCCATAACAAAAACAGAACTGCTACAGTATAAATTGACACAGGGACTGCATGTGTCAGATATCCAATCACATTTCTGAGTTCGAGTCTTAGGTAAGACGAGTCGTGATTTCAATGCTCAAATATCAAAGTAACAAAGGAAGAAATATTTCAACCATCTGTTCCAAGACTTCTCAATCTGTCTAAAAGGGCAGCACTTGTAATTTGTGAAAATAGTAATGTGAAAATAGCACTTTTCAAGGAGCCACAGAATGAACAAACAATTTGATCAAGTGATTTTAGATCAGGGTATGCATCAATTCAAGCGTGGCTGAAAATGATAAAGTATATGAACATTAAGGATATAAAATTCCACGTTCTACTCACTTTTTATCTTATCTATCCATTATCTATCAATTTGTACGATGTGACTCACTATTCATACATTAAAGCCACACAATGTTCCTTTTCCGTATGCACTCATGCACACACACACACGGACCACAAAAAAGAGGCCAACACAAATATCCTATGCACGCGCACGACACTACTGTTTGAAAATGAAAAATGGTGAGTGGTATCAGATATGAACCACAAGATGCTAAGAGAAAAATATCCTACACATAAACTATTGAAATTATTGTAAGAAACCGAGATACATTCGTGTCTGTTCTTCAGATCAGACGCCCTTCTTCGGATACATTTCACCACAGTTTATGATCCCAGCAACTTTTTCCATCTTGCATATGCTAAAATAAGCAAGAAAAGGAATACAGAAGCTGCAGACGAGATCCAAACAAAGGGCCAAAATATTCCATCTATATTATACAATTTACAAGGAATGTTCATACCAAATGTACCCGCAACCAAAGTATCAATAGCAATAGCAAATGATGCAATAGTCAATGTCAACTGCAGCTGAATAAGTTCATTTCGATGGTTATCGAGTTGGATGTTGACATAGTCTTCAGTGTCGTCAATGTACTCCCTTACCTGCAAATCAGTAGCCTTAAAAAAGTAAGACTTGTACTACTTAACAATTAATTGAAAAAGCATCACGGTTCCAGTCAAATTAGCAATATTTGACATTCAAGAAAAAGCAACCAAATTCAGCTAACATTCCAAGTAAATAAATGCTCCCTAGAACTCAAAATTCTTGTAAACAAGAATAGGAAATCAACAGTAGGTCACAACCACTTGTTTGCAGATCAGCCAGACAGACAATAATATATTTCCTAAATCCAGAAATGAAACAATGTTGGACAAAACTACCAGTACCACTATCTTACAGAGGGCAAGCATAAATTAATTTATGGAACCTGGGAATCCTGAAGGATAAGCTTCCAGGAGGGAAAAAATGAAACTAGAAAACAGTCGAGCTTCCCTCCATCCTCAAAACAAGAAATAGCAAAAAAATGCAATATTATATCTCTTCTAACGTATCACAAGACACAACTAAGCTTGTGAGGAAGATTAATGCATGCAAATGAAACATATGAATTTCATCATCTAAAAGCCCAAGATCACAGTACAAACGACACAGAAAAATAGTAGAACAAAGCAAATATGGAAGTTTCAATATTCAAAATTTGACAGACATGATTTGACCACAATCTGGTTGTTAGAACACTTACAGATAATATCTTGTTACGAGTTCCATCTAACTGCATGAAATATGCATCAAGCAACATCTCCAAGTCCTCCACATCATTATCATCCCCATAATGGCTGGCCGCAAGACTTTCACTTCTGGTAGAACCAAGGCGTCGAACAGAACGGGCGGAATTAGGAAGGTTATTTGAGGTTGTGGCACCCAATTGAGCCTCCTCAAACTGTTGATTCAGCAGCCACTTCCTTGTCAAATATAGTTGTGCCATATCTTCGTTGTCATCTAACAAATGTTCAATTTCATCCCGTACCTGTAAAAGAGGGTCATGCACTTTCTAAGTATGATATCTCAAAGATGATGGAATCCATCATCACATACCAGGTAATTCTCCAATCTCAATTTCCACATCCATGTATAGGTACCAATAACCAGATGAAGAACCATATGGTACTACTCATGCAACATACCTTCTGCACTCGTGCCAGCAACCGTGTGAGATTACTCTTCAAACTCCTCACATGTTCAAGATTTTTGGTACTAACATTCCTAGCCAATTCGTCCAACACAGGATAAGCACCTCTCTCAAGGTCGGCTACACTGGAGTCCAGATAAGTACATACAGCCTCCAAAGCAATCTCCAGAACTTGAAACTCGAACGGAAGTTCAGATTGCAAACCTTCAGCCGTCTCCGGCGTAGGCAACCATTGTCTGCCATTAGAACCCTGCAATTCACCTTCCTGCTCCTCCACGGCGCCGAGAAGTTTCGGTGGACTCTTGCCCGGAAGCTGCTGCCGGAGTTGCTCAACAAAGGGAAGAACCTCCTGCCGAAGAGGATCAAGCAGTAACACTTCTTCGGCCGTCACTATAGCCTTTATAAACTCCAAATTAACCACCATTGCTTTCTCTCTAGCTGCAATAATAAAAATTAAAAACACATTTAATTCCATTAACTACTCTTCATTCCTAATCACAGTCATAACAGCATCCAAAACAAACACAATTCCAGACATGCGATTCTTATAAACCCTACTTTTAAGAACACGATGAAATTCATAACTGAGAATCGAAAAGAAAGGGAATTCAATTACCGAGGATGTTCGAGGAGTGGGAGAAGACGGGGCCAAGGATTCTCAGGTCTCGAGCGGGAATCGCGGCGTGGTGGATGATGGTGTTCTTCTCCCACTCCACGAGCTCGGACCCGCCAGACCGGTCGAACCTCATCCAGAGCCGAGCGCTGCCGGTCTTCTTCTTCACCTTGGTCAACGTGCCGGCACCTGCGCCTGCGACGAGGCGGTTGTTTGCGGCTCCATCCGGCGAAGTGGTGATCCCAGCGGCGTAGGGAGGCTGTGGCGGGGACCGGCGAGGGGGTGGCGCTGTGGTCTTCTTGGTGCGGCGGCGAGAGACGGAGCGGCGGAAGGAGAAAGAAGACTTACCCATTATAGTTGTAATCGGTGATAATTTGGGATTGGAATTAATATTATGAGTGTTTTATGATTATGATTATTACTATTGTTTAAACTGAATGAATTAAAAACATGAGAGAGTGAAGGTAGGTTTTGATGATGACGATGATGATGATGCTGTCGCCGCCGTCCTTCACCGTCTCCGGTTTCGTCTTCCATAAAGGAGACAATCCTCCGCCGCACACTCTGTCTCTGTGTCCCGAATACCCTTTTATTTCCCCAAACACCCACACGCAAATCCCAACCAATAATTCATTAAACTTTAGGTTAATTGCATTTTAATTTCTCTCGCATTCCACCTTCTCTTTATTTCTAATTCTTTTACTGCTATGGCCATTCACATTTCTATTAAAATTAAAATTATATAATTTTATAAAAATGTTATTAAAAATTATTGAAACAATACATCATATATATATAATAACTTCGCAGAAATGATATTACAATAATATATGTAACAATTATTTTTAAGTATAAAGAAGTGTTAAAAAAATCATCTATATTTATTCAACTAATAACTAGTTAGAATAGTTGTTTTTTTTTTTAATTTTATAACTATTTTTTATGTAATCATAATTTATATCCGGGTTAAATATGTTTTTAGTCTCAATCAAATTTGGAATTAGTCCCTTTTTAAAATTTTTGACCAATTTAATATTTAATCTTTAAAAATATGTGAATTTAATCCTTTCAACCCGATTTTGTTAAGTTTATTTAACGTTTCAAGCGTATTTTATGATAATATTTAAATTATTTACATTTTTTAACCCATTGTCACTTGAATGCTAAACTCAAATATTATCATAAAATATGTTTGAAACTTCAAATAAATCTAACAAAATTTAATTAAAAGGATTAAATTCACACATTTCTAAAAATAAAAGACTAAATTGATAAAATATTTGAATGAAAGACTAATTCAAAATTTTACTATAAGAGACTAAAAATATATTAGCGATCTTATCCTTTTATTTAATAAATTTTGTTTTATCTGTATCTGTATTTATTGTATCGTAAAGCATTCTGTCTACGATGTCGTTTCTTTTATCTGTTTTATTTTTAAGTTTTACTCTTTATATACTAATAAATATCTTTCACTATAATAATTGAGTTTTTAAATTGTATTAAGTCGCGTTTGATGTTAGTAATATAACAACTCGTTTGAATCAGTATCACTGGTAAGATTAGTCTCCCTTTTAGTAACATGTTGAAAACCTATTATAAGATAAAAAATATATATACTACTCTAATTTTAAAATATATATCTGCTTAATATTCGTACCTTTTATTTTTTTTTAGATTTATATTTACAGTAAAACTAGATATAAATATAAAAATAAGTTAAACTTAATTATAAATTTGATCATTATTTATTTTTGTTGTATTAAAATTATTTCTTTTAAAATTCATTCAAATATTTAATATTTAGGAGGATTGTGATATCATTTTATTAAAAATATAGTGAAGGTTAATATTGATAAAGAATTTTAAATAACATATAAATATTTTCAATAATGATAAAGATTTTTGGATTTATAACATAACCAATGTGACATTAATATAATAAAATTTAAATTGTTATGAAAAAGAATAAATCATTCTTAATAACTTATGTTTAAAAAAAGGAAATTATAATGAATTATTGTATATATGTGGAGCAGATGAGTACGGTTATTTAATTGTTAATTTATACAAATGGATAAATCAGTTAACCTAATTATATATTTTCTTTATTTGAAATAAATGTTGAATATAAAAATATTAACATTAGTTTGGATCAATACCTATATGTGAGAAAGTCAATAAATAGGCTTGATTGAATTAAATAGAATTTGTATAGTATGAAATAAAACTAGTTTGTGGTTGATGGCTTGAATTCTTGTGCCGAATTTGTATGATTCTTTTTGCTTCTAATATTTTTTGATTGAAGATTAGAGATTATTTGTGGTGAATTATATTATGACTAATAATGTTCCTTGTTAAATAATTTTGTATACAATGTGGACATGAGATGTTTGTAACATGGATAATCTTGATAGATACATTTTTAAACAATATTGAGATATATAATCTTTAACTAATTTATTTCACAATTTCATATACTTGTATTGTATTATTCAAACTAAATCGTCATTGTAACTTTTTTGTTTCACTCAACCGGACATTAGTCAAACCTACATTAGATTAACCATCAAGTTTCTAAGGTATTTCCTGCTTTAGATCGTTTTCTTATGTGGGTGATTATTGTGTAGAGGTGATAGGAAGCGATGAACCTGAAGAATATTTGTATTCTTTTCATTAGATTTAAAAGCGAAGCACAACGATGATTTGAGAGATCTATGGTTTTATCTCATCCCTTTGGCATGTAGAGATTAGAGAGTGATTGAGCTGATTTTACAGTATTGCCTTCGTTATTGATGGTATTGTAGAATCGAGTCTTGCATAGTGGATCCATATATCTTTTTTTTTTTTTGGAATCGGATCTATTTTTGTGGATAACCACATCTCTTTTCGCAATTCTTCAATGGAACCTATTAACTTTTTGTTGGATTTGATTCCAACTCTTTCAAGCCTTCCTTTGAACTAGTTCTGTTTTTTGTGGAATCTATTCCAATCCATTCACTTTTTTTGGTACCATTCCAACTCTGTCAAGCCATGCATTCCAACTCTATTTTCAATTAATAAATATTTATAATATTTTTAGGCTTAATTACTATTTTAGTCCTCTAATTTGTTAGCAAATTTCAAAATGGTCTTTCTATTATTCAGAGTCTCAATTTAGTCCTCAAGTTTTCAAAAGTGACTCAATTTAGTCCTCAAGTTTTCAAAAGTGACTCAATTTAGTCCTCTCCGTTTAATTTAAACAATTGTCGTTCAAACAGTAGTGAGGTGGCACAATTGTACTGATACGTGTCAACGTTTTTAAGAGGCAAGAGCAATTGACGTGGCATATGTTGACGATGTTTAACTTTGTTTAGAAATGGGAATCATGAAACCCTAAATTTTTACCAGCATCATAAATTCATTCGTCTCCTCCGCTACGTTGCTGCAGAACATTGTTCTAATTAATTTGGCCCCAAATTTTGTTATTAAGAGAGATGTCCGAAGCCAACTCTTGTAAGTCTTGCTCATGTTCACACAATGAAATTCGTGGTGTGTATTCTCTTAGTGGTGGGTGGAAGGGGTTGGGTGTGTCCCCCATTTGTCAATGTGGAGAGGTTGTTGTAATGAGAACTGCCAGAACAAGTAAGAATGCTGGGAAGAAATTTTAGAGTTGTCCAAATTTCAAGGTTAGCTTGTTGAGTTTTATTTTTCGATTATTTGTAATTCGTGATTGTGAATAATGTAATTTTTGTTGTGCTTGATTTGATGAACAGAGAGGAAATGAAGGTTCTGTTGACTGTAATTATTTCAAGTGGTGTGAAGAAGATGATGTTGATGATAGGGATGGTGTTATCATCACACAGAGGAGAAAGATTGTTAGTTTAGAGAAAAGTAATAAGTTGTATGAGAAATGGATAAAGAGGTTAATAGGAATTGTTTGTGTTCTTGTTGTAGTCAATGTATTCTTAGTTTTAGTAGTGATCAAAAGCCCCTAAATTGTTGTGAAGGGGTTGTTTGTAGTATGTTTTGTTCTGGTATGGTGTGATGTTGTATACTGCACCAAAGTTGTTTTTGGTTTTGATATGATATATAAAGTTCCAAAATTAGTGAATTCTGTGATTTGCCTTTTATATATGAACATGTTTATTTATATGTTTTTGTTGGCTATTACACAGTGGAAATGAATCAGATAGTAAAATATTTGAATTAAATAAGGAAACTTATGATATATTTATATCAACCACAATAAGTTTCTCCAAAATAGAACATCATAGTTTCTCCAAAATACCACAATAAGTGGTGCTCCAAAATACATCAAGTGTTGTTTCTCCAAAATACAACCATAAGAAACTAAATACATCAGATTCAAATTATATGTTGTCCACTAACAAAATACAAAAATACAAATAACATCAAATTTTCATGATTTCCAAACACGGTCTCGCCTATGTTGAAGCTTTGGCCTTATATTGGGTCTGCCACGTGATGGTGGAATTGGTGTTGCAGTGGGATGTGCTGGAAGTGGTGGAATTGACTCTTGGGTAGTCTTTGCATGAGTTGAAGTTGAACCTTGTGTACAAATCACGGCTGGTCGCACATTTCCACCTACATCAGAAATGGATGTTTGGGTTCCAAGGACAGATTGAGCAGAAATAGGTGGCTGGGTTGGAGGCACATATTGAGCAGAAGTAGATGGCTGGGATGGAGGCACAAATTGTTGACTGGAAATATTTTGGCCTTCATCAACAGTTGGTCCCTGGTTTGGAGGCACAACTTGTTGACTGGAAATATTTTGCCCTTCATCAGCAGTTGGTCCCTGGTTTGGAGGCACAAATTGTTCATCAGAAGTAGCTGTTGGTTGTGGAGATGGTGGAGCTTGTCGGCAAGTGGTTCTATTGTGTCCAAGTTGCTTACATGTTGAGCATTTCTTCCTTATTCCCCCTCTTCTAACTTGGGTGTCATCTTTCTTCATCTCAGATGCTTGTAATCTTCATTTCTTCTTAGGTCGTCCAGGCAATATACGCTTTAGTGGAGGCAACACATCAAGGAAGGGAGTGATTTCCCAGACATCTTGGCCGTTTACAGGATATATGATTGAGTAATATATTTCTTCATATGAGGACTTGGTAAACCAGTGTGCTACATATGGATCTACACTCAGATTTAAGAATTTCATTGTAGCCAGGGAATGTGAGCATGGGATGCCAGTAATACCCCATTTCCTGCAGTTACATTCCATGTTGTCCACATTAACCACAAACTTCTCACCAATAGTAGACACATGTCTGACCTCAAAAAGCTTGTCTGCTGACCAACTATATTCATTAAAAAAGTACACAGATTATTAAACCAGTCACAGTCTTGAATATATAAAACAATCCAATCAAATGTGAGCAGTACCTGGGAACCCAATATTTTGTTAACTACAGCTCCTTATCTAGTCTGTCACGAATCCTAGGGCATATTGAACCTTCGAAGGAACTTACCTTCAACCTATTACTTGCCCATCTATTCTTCATGTACAACCTTATGTCTTCAAGCATGGTAATTATTGGCTTACTCATTGCGTCCACAATCACGCTGTTGAATGCCTCTGACATGTTGTTAACTAGTGTATCACACTTGACATTAGTATTGAACCTTAATCTTGACCAATACCTATTAAATTTGCAGCATGTCAGCATATTGTTACTAATAGCTATTGTAGTATATAAACCATCACTTTCTTCATGTATGGAATCAGTGGAGGAACCATCTTCAATCTGAACCTCTTCCACCTTCTGTGTTTCAGGCAGGACCTGCGAGACACCACTCTGAGGTTGTACCTATGATTCATCCACATTCTGAATTTCAACCTCAACCTCAACAGTTTCCGGCTGCACCTGTTCTGTTGCCTCACACTGCAGCTCTTCTAAAACATCTGCCTCACACTACACATCACCCTCATTTACTAATACTTGTGCCTCGCACTACACCTCAACCTCACCAATTACAGGTTCAACTTCTTCTGCATCAGTACACTGCACTTCAACCTCATTGTAAACAAATTTGCCTTACTCTCAACCTCAGCCTCATTTCGTAAATCCTCTACGGGTTCAGCCTCAGTGTCATTATCCACACCAGTATTGTCTTCACCATTATCCCCAGCTGGATAATATTCCAACATATGTACCTCTTATGCTACACATACTGAGTGAATGACATACATATGGACTTCACCACACTGCTTCGCGATTTGGACCATATGCAGTGCACCAACATCATCAACAAAATGATGCAACCTTTCCTCCAACACTGGACAACCTCCTACTGAATAACACAGATCCTTGACATTAATATAACCCATTTCTCTCAATATAGAAAGCACCTCGAAGTAAGACCACCTATCTTCATCACACCATAATTCGCTTCTTTGGCCATTAACGTACTTGATTCCCCCCTCATTCACTAAAAATCCTCCATGGTGAATAACCACTTGAAACTTGTCATCTGCCATCATAAAAAGTGGGTACTGCTTGTAAACATGTGAAATTACCTGATACCCATAACAATATACATTTATTACAACATATACCACCAACAAACCGATAGGATACACAAACCCCATTAAAGGGGGACCACAAACTACACATTAATGTCAAAATGGTGGGACAACACCGAAACATCAAAAAAATTAAACAAATCTTCAATAAAAACCGACAATCAAGCATCCAAATCAAAACCCTATACCCAAAACCCACCAACTGAAAACCTATACCCAAAATACACAAAACCCTAAAACGCACGCTATAAATTTCGAAGCACAACTCACCTGGAATATGCTCCACGATTTCGATTACAGATGATAACCCCAAGAACGAAATTGGTGTTGCTCCCAATTCCTCACACCAACGCAAAGCCTCGACAGATTTTTTCACCTTTGATCCCAATTCCAATATGAGTAACCCTAATTTCATTTCCCCCAATTCACCTTCCACATAAGTCTAACGGGCCACGTAATTCGAAATGAGCCAAAGTAAAACAGCCACGTCACTATTCCGTTATTGAATTTTGACGCAGTTAACTTTAAAGACTAAATTGAGTCACTTTTGAAAACTTGAGGACTAAATTAAGACTCTGAATAATAGAAAAACCATTTTGAAATTTGCTAACAAATTAGAGGACTAAAACAATAATTAAACCATATTTTTATTTATGATAATAATATACGAACAACTAATTATAACTTATTTAAATATCATTTTATTATACTTTTGTAAAACCAAGGACAATTAGATCATTTTACATTTTTATCTATTAAATTTAATATTTTTTAGTCACATCAATAAAAAATCTTTCATAAACTTTCACAAAAATTACTCTCAAATTCACTATAATATCATCTCCAAATCCATAAAAAAGAACAACATAAATATCACTTTCTAATCAACCCAAATCAATCATCTTCCTCTTCCTCTCCCTCAAATCACCACCCATATAAGAACACACTCTTAAAACGTGAAACTCAATCATAATTGTCTTTAAAATGTTTCTTGAAGAATAGAAAAAAGAAGTATTTAAATTATATTTGACCTTGACTTTTAAATAATTGGACTCTTAAACAATGGAACGTGGAACCATTGGATGTATCGAAACACGACTAATGTTACTTATTTGGCCTTAGACTGAGAGATAATATTTGCATTTCAAAGAAGTCTGCAACTTACAAAAAAAAAACTCACTCCTTTTATGATCAGTGATAATATTTGAACAAAAAACCTATCCCATGATACCCGTCTATGATTAGGAGATACTGATAATACCGATTGGTATCTCTGACTCTGATTTCCCTCTTAACCACTAATGAAACAAATTTTATTGCTAAGTGGCAATCACCACAAACCCTAATATTCCTCATACTGCGTATAATTGATCCAGGGGGAGTATTCAGAAGGGCAAATGAAAGAGACAGGTTCTCACTATGATACTGTAAATTTAATTCCTTCTCATGTTGGTCTACAAACAGAAGCACATGACTAGTGTCAGGAACATAGCCAATCTCCTTAATTTTTTGATTTAGCTCCTCCCACAATTTAGGGATCTTATCTTTCTGTGGATGGGCAAGGTCATAGCCACAAACACATGAGCAAAATTTTCAATCTCAACCCAACTACATGTTGGTTCCTTCTTCGGTCCACTATCTTTCATTATCTTTCTGACTTTTGCAACGTCCTCCCAACAAATATATTTGAACCCAGAAAACTCACAGCTCCTGCTCCTGTACATTAAATGAAAAATTGTAACCCAATTCAGGATAACTGCACACACGGATTTATGTCGAAAAAGAGGAAGAAATGAGGTTTATTCAGAGCTATAAGGTTGGTTTAGTGATAAAAATTGAAAGAGAGGATGAGAAAAGTCGTGTGTTCAACTTTCCCACTAATACCAACTATCTCCCATTAATAAAAACTAATAACTAACATTTGACGACGAAAAAAAGATGAGGTTTATTCAGCAGATAATATTATATCCCCATCACATATAAACAGGGTGAAAACCGAAATGAAACTGAAGACTTACCGCATAGAATTCCTAATCCAAGAGAAAACATCAGAGTGTAACCAAAATAGAAGCTGGTCTGGAAGAAACCTGACATCTTCGTCTTCATATAGTAGTAGTATATTGAGTACAAATACACATAAACAGCTGTTGAGGCAGCTGAAAAGAAAGAAGTCCATTGCCAGTGGTAGTTCTCAGCATTTAACAAAAAGTATGTCCCCACAATTGTCACACAAACTGTAACGATGATAAGAATTCGAAAGACTAGCAGCATATAGCCATACACATAGTACATCTGCATGCCAGAGGAGGAAAAAATATATAAGCCCATGTGCAGATGTTCCATAGCTTCAACTGAAATATACGCATATTTTACTTTTAAAGACCAGTTTCAACAATTATTTTCCTTGATATTCCTTTGCTCTGATGACGCATGGAAAACTACTATATCCGATTCAAAACCAATAAGTAAAAAAGAAACTTATCACTAAAACAAGTCATAGTAGTGGCTTGATTAACCTTGTAATTCCAGAAGGAAGTGAATACAAAATACATTTCAATAAATATGCTTCCAAAGGGTAGCAGTCCTCCCATTAGAGAAACCACAGAGGGTGTGAGGTACCACTTCTTTTCAGGAATGGGATGAGGAATACACGACAGGGATTATTCAAAACACCACTCCAGTTTCTTCCAACAATTGTGCCAAGAAGTGCTAGAGGGAACGAGATAAAAGCCCAAATGACAAATACAATCACTATTGTGCCAAATGGAATTGCCGCTAGAGACCCATAGAATATAGCAATGGTGTTTAAGATAAATCCAATTCCAAAGCACAAGAATGGGAACAGAGAAGCTGTAAGGATCATGGATTTAATCCAGCTTTTACCTAACAAACAGACAAAAATAATTACATAATAACTCAAATCCAAAAGAAGAAATCTCAGACAGCCACCCAAACATGCATAAACTAAAGAAGGTTCTTACCGCCATTCCGTGAGTACATTCCCCCACTCACATAACCAGAAATAAAAGATGTAAGAGCATGATACACAATGAAAGTAGTGACTATTGCTCCTCGCCTGACAAGCAACAAAGGAAACTTACATGACAATCAACAAAGAGCAAGGAACAAACAACAAATTGTTCCAACTAGGATGAAGTAGAAATAGTTGAATACGCAACCACTGCCACAGACTTATTGCATATACACTTAGGATACCATTGAATTCATTGTTCAGATTTAAGTTTCAGTCAGTTGAAGGTTATGCACATACCCATCATACAATCCCAACAATAGCCAACAAGACGACAAGAAGAACCAACAATGCCAGCTGAGCACCTGTGCCAACAACAGCTGAAAGAATAATTAAGTTGCGAGGAGGCCGAAAAACATCACCATGCACAAGTTTCCAGCCAGATTCTTCACTAACATCTCTCTCCTGCCATCATGGAAGAAATGACCAAATATTCAACAATTTTACAACCACGATAGCTTCTAGAGGAAGAAAGCATTCATATTCCGCAAATAATTAAATATAAAAGTCTTGAAACCACACCAGGCTTTCCAAATCATCATCTTCCCGAGCATATTTTGCATAGTCATTTCTCAGAGTTCGCATCAAGATCATTGACACCAATCCAGTAAGAAAGATAACCATCATGAAAGAGTTAAAAATGGAGAACCAATGAATCTACGGAAAAATTAGCACTACCAGTAGTCCCCACAAGAGCAAGATCCATCACGAATATGATGAAACCGATTGGTATCTCTGACTATGATTTCTCTCTTAACCACCAATGACACATATTTTAATGCTGAGTGGCAATCACCACAAACCCTAATATTCTTCATAATGCGTATAGTAGATCCAGGAGGAGTATTAAGAAGGGCAAATGCAAGAGCCAGTTTCTCACTATGATACTGCAAATTTAATTCCTTTTCTTGTTGGTCTACAAACAGAAGTACATGACTAGTGTCAGGAACATAGCCAATCTCCTTAATTTTCTGATTTAGCTCCTCCCACAGTTTGTGGATCTTATCTTTCTGTGGATGGGCAAGGTCATTTGCCACAAACACATGAACAGAATTCTCAATCTCAACCCAGCTACAAGCTGGTTCCTTCTTCAGTCCACTATCTTTCATTATTTTTCTGACTTTTGCAACGTCCTCCCACCTCCCAGCAGAGGCATAAATATTGGCGAGTAACGTATGTGTCCCTGGATAAGAAGGATCAAGCTCAAAAACCCTCTGGGCAGCATATGCGCCCATTTCGGTGTTTTTATGCATCTTGCAAGCACCAAGCAAAGCACCCCAGATAGCAACAGTGGGCTCAATTGGCATTTCTTCTATGAAACTCTTTGCCTGATCAAGAAGACCAGCTCGACCAAGAAGATCAACAATTGTAGCATAGTGTGAGACTTCTGGTTCAATATTGTACTTTTTCATCAATCCAAAATAATGTTTACCCTCATCCAAAAGTCTAGCACGGCTACATGCAGTAAGAACAGAGAGGAATGTTATATCATTGGGTACAATCCCAAACCTTATCATTTCTTCAAAATGCTGCACTGCTTCCTTCCCAAGCCCATGTTGGGCATACCCTATCAGCATGGAATTGCAAGAAACAACATCAACTTTTACCAACTTGCCAAAAACCTTCTCTGCATCCCAAATGCTGCCCGACTTTGCATACATGTGAAGTAGGGTGTTCCCCACATAACCAACCAACTTCCTACCCGATTTCATCAAATGCGCATGAAGCCATTTCCCTTGCTCCAAACACCCCATACTCGAACAAGAACCCAAAAGGGCCGAATAAGTAAACTCAGTTGGCATATAACCTTCCCTTTGCATCCTCACAAACATAGCCAAAGCCTCCTCTCCTTCACCCTTCCTAGCATAACCCGTTATCAAAGCATTCCAAGAAACCTCATTCTTGCAACCCAACTCATCAAAAACCAACCTTGCCTCCCCTAAGTAGCCACACCTAGCATACATATCCACGAGGGAACTCCCCACAAACACATTAGAGTTACATCCAAACTTCCAACAACAAGCATGGATCTGCTTCCCATAACCATAACTTGCTATAAATCCACAACATTTCACCAAGCTCGACAATGTGAACTCATTCGGCTTTGCACCATCCCGGAGCATCTCGGGAAACAACACAAGCGCGTCATTGGCGCTTTCATTCTGAGCATAGCCAGTGATCATGGAGGTCCAAGTGACCATATCCCTGCACGGCATTTCATCAAACACGCGGCGCGCGTCTTCCAAACTGCCACACCTCGCGTACATGAAGAGAACAGAGTTCTGAATAACGAGGTCATTTTTGAACTCGGAATTAAGAATGTGGAAATGCACTAGTTTTCCTTCTTTGAGCTTCCCCAACTGGGTGCACCTCTTTAGCAACGTGTTATACAAGCTTCTGTCCGGTTTGAGCGAACCGCACTGGATGAGGTCCAGAACGTGAAGACCGAATTTGGAGTTGTTCAGACTCCGTCTCAGAATGTTCCTGTCGTCTATAACGCGTGATGAAATGTCTGAATCTGAGAGCGTTGCTGGAACCGCAGATTGCCAAAGTGTGCGACACGAACCCAAATGTCGTTTTATACATTTATCTGCAATTGGAAAGAAAAATCATCACACCGTGGATAAACTATAAAATGGAGCAACATTTGAAAACACAAAGTTTCACATTTGATCATCCCTTCCTCAAATTCCTGTTTCTAGTTCGGACCAAAACTCATTAACATTTGAAACTTAAAATAAATAGGACAAGGACCCATTATAGTTGTAATCGGTGATAATTTGGGATTGGAATTAATATTATGAGTGTTTTATGATTATTATTATTACTATTGTTTAAACTGAATGAATTAAAAACATGAGAGAGTGAAGGTAGGTTTTGATGATGACGATGATGATGTTGTCGCCGCCGTCCTTCACCGTCTCCGGTTTCGCCTTCCATAAGGGAGACAATCCTCCAATGTACACTGTCTCTCTGCCCCGAATACCCTTTTATTTCCCCAAACACCCACACGCAAATCCCAACTAATAATTGTAAAGCATTCATTCCTAATCACAGTCATAACAGCATCCAAAACAAACACAATTCCAGACATGCGATTCTTATAAACCCTACTTTTAAGAACACGATGAAATTCATAACTGAGAATCGAACAGAAAGGGAATTCAATTACCGAGGATGTTCGAGGAGTGGGAGAAGACGGGGCCAAGGATTCTCAGGTCTCGAGCGGGAATCGCGGCGTGGTGGATGATGGTGTTCTTCTCCCACCCCACGAGCTCGGACCCGCCAGACCAGTCGAACCTCATCCAGAGCCGAGCGCTGCCGGTCTTCTTCTTCACCTTGGTCAACGTGCCGGCACCTGCGCCTGCGACGAGGCGGTTGTTTGCGGCTCCATCCGGTGAAGTGGTGATCCCAGCGGCGTAGGGAGGCTGTGGCGGGGACCGGCGAGGGGGTGGCGCTGTGGTCTTCTTGATGCGGCGGCGAGAGACGGAGAGGCGGAAGGAGAAAGAGGACTTAGCCATTCCATTATAGTTGTAATGCCGCACACTCTGTCTCTGTGCTCCGAATTTATTTTCCCAAACACCACACGCAAATCCCAACCTATAATTCCTTAAAGTTAACTGCATTTTAATTTCTCTCGCATTCTACTTTCTCTTTATTTCTAATTCTTTTACTGCTATGGATATTCACATTTTTATTATATTAAAATTAAGAGGGTCTTGTTAACCAGTTTTCTAAGAACACTGGTTAAGGATAAGGATAGTTAATATATACAAAATTTTACAAAAATATATAATTAAGTGTGATATTAATTAAAATCTGACCTAATAACTATTAATGCAATTTTATTTTAATTAAAGGACAAAAATATCCGTAAGTGATGTACATATGTATTTAATATTTATTAATAAAAATAATAAAATAAATATATTTTAATATTTAAATATAATTAAACATAAAAAAGTTGAAATTAACAAAAAAATCAGGAAAAAAAAATATTGTTGAACATTTAAAATTAAAAAAAAAAAATTAAAGTATCAATTTTGAGTAGAGACTTTAAAAATTTCAAAGTCCTAGTTGTATCAAAAACATATTGTCTAAAAATTAAAAGGATATTTTTGTTTTTAAAAAAATGTAATATGCATTTATACTATTTTAATTAATGTATTTAATTATTTCAGTTTTAAATGTAAAAATTATAGTACCAATGCACATTAATAATTCCTTAACCAGTGCCCTAAGGGCACCGATTAGTATTCTCCAAATTAAAATTATATAATCTTAAAAGTATATCAAATTTTATAAATATGATATTAAAAAATATTGAAACAATACATTATATATATACACACATAACTTCGTAGAAATGATATTGCAATAATATATGTAATAATTATTTTTAAGTACAAAGAAGTTATTCATTCGAAATAAATAAATAAATACACTTTTTTATTTATTAAAAAATTGGAATTACTAATGACAAAAAAAAAAGTCAAAAAAGGCATATCTCTTTAATAACTAGTTAGAATAGTTTTTTTATTTTTATTTTTATCTATTTTTTACGCAATCATAATTTATACTATTATTAACAGTCTATTAACTAGTTAGTATTTTCTTTTTCGCACTTTTTACTATGTTATCCTCTTATTTAAAAATTTTCTCACATTTTTACTATCTTATCCTTTTATTTAATAAATGTTTTTTTTTATCTATATCTATATTGTAAAGCATTCTTTCTACGATGTCTTTTCTTTTATCTATTTTATTTCTTAAGTTTTACTCTTTATATTCTAATAACTATTTTTCATTATAATAATTGAGTTTTTAAATTATATTACTTCGCGTTTGATGTTAATAATATAAAAACTCGTTTGAATCACTGTTACTGTTAAGATTAGTCTCTCTTTTAGTAACATGTTGAAAACCTATTATAAGACAAAAAATATATACTATTCTCATTTCAAAATATATATCTGCTTAATATTCGTACCCTTTGTTTTTTTAGATTTATATTTACTGTGAAACTAGATATAAATATAAAAATAAGTAAAACTTAATTATAAATTTAATCATTTTTTATTTTTGTTGAATTAAAGTTATTTCTTTTAAAATTTATTCAATTATTTAATATTTTAGGAGGATTGTGATATTATTTTATTAAAAAATAAAAAATTGGGAAGGTTAATATTTTAAAGTTAAAGTAATTTTAAAAGAGATATAATGTAAAAATAAAAAATAAAAATAAAAAAAAACATTCAAAGCGACCACAGTGGGAGTCGAACCCACGACCTTCTGATCCGAAGTCAGACGCGCTAATCCACTGCGCTATGCGGTCACATTCAAGATCTAAAGGCGACTTATATTATTATATTATAATATTATAATATTTAATTATTATTTTTGAATTTAGTTAATAATCAATTAAATAATGGTGGATGATTGAAATCGAAAAAAGACAGGAAAATCTCAATATTATTACGTCTAATCATGAAAATAATTCATTTTATTTCATTTCTATCATTTTGTTGATCGGATAATAAATTCCAAACGATTTGATTTGAAGTTTTTTGTTTTCATTCATAGATATGTTCCTTATATTTTGAGTTATTTTGACATTTGAATTGCACTCTAGTCATAAGTTTAAACATAAACATTTAATATCCTATCTATGATGTTTAAATTAACTTCATAGCATAGGTTGAAAAGTGGTTTGGCTAGACTAAAACATTTAAATTGTCAAATTTTATTGTTGGGAGTTATAGTTTGTAAAAGTGACAAAAAAAAAAAAACATAAATTCATTAAGAGCCTCAATACAAAATAAATTATGCTATACAGACATATTTCTACATTAACTTTCTTTTACTTTTAATTGTTTACATTAACATTGTTAAGACATTTCAATAATTTCACGATATTATTAAACCATTTGAGAGACATGTGTATTAACCATTAGCGTCATAAATAACTACATTTATTTAAAAAAGTTAATTATATTCGTATACGTCTGACTATGTGTGATGAGTGGACCCCTATGATGCACAGATATAATATATCTATCGGATACGACATGTATCCAATATGCTGATACGTTTATTTTAAAAATAATAAGATATGATACGTTATATATTATTATCGAAAAGTGTACAATATTTTTTAAAAACATAATAAATATATTATTACGTGTCCATCCAAATTAAATCACAAGTATTAATGATGTCAACATAACAAATTATAAATTATTGTCATCATAAAAATATTGATTCTTTATATATTGGATACTTTATTAATAAGTATCGGTAAAATATCTTAAAGTATCATACACATATAGGTGTAAAACACGGATACGTGCCAAATTGAAGTATTAGTACGTCATAGGTGGACCCTGTTTAGATAACTGTAACTATATGTTAACAATTATACTAACATTATTTAAGGAAAAAAGTTATAAAGAAAAAATACATTTGAATAAAAACATCCATATATCACTCCCACATACAAATTGATAATTGTATTAATGTATTCTTTGAAATTTTATAAAGATGTGTTTTTAAATGAATGACAACTTTTTTAGGATACTTCGACTTGTTTTTAGAATTGTGATTATAAAATGATTTTTTTTATATGTTATATGTTACATAACTATTTGGGATACCTTGGTTAAAAAAGATAGCTTTTGTGAAGACATATATTTTGAAAAGTTTCTATATGTTTGTGAATGTGTTTCATCATAGCTAGGGAGGCTTCTTGGAAGAACATTTTGTTCCATCATAGTCGGAGAGACTGCTTGGAAGAGCTTCATGTTTCACCATTAACTGAGGAGACTATTCAGAAGAGCTTTATGTTCCACCATAATCAGGGAGATTGCTTGGAAATTATGTTTCATTTGGCTGAGGAGGCTACTCGGAAGACCGATGAGTGTGTGCAATATTTGTCATGTGTATTTGATTAATTATCTTTAGTTTTTAAATTATAAAAGCTTTGATTTTCTTAGTTAGAAATAAGATGTATGAAAATGATATCGGGAAAGCTTTGGTTAGAAAAGACAAGCTTGGTGAACTCTCGTATGTTTTATAATTTGTATTAATTATAGATTTTAGGAAACGAAAAAATTGTGTTATCATATTTGTTAAACTTTTAATATAATATCATATAACTTCTGAAATTTAAAAAAATTATTATCAGATGAAGTTAATTACTATTAAACATTTCGATAACTTCGTCATAAAATTAATCATTCGAAACACATTTAACCTCTCATGTCACAATTGCTTGTTGATAATTATATAAATGCATTCATTTACTATTAACTATTTCTGAAACAAAAGGTAATCATCCTTTTCACCCCTTATCCTTTTTGTTCAGTTTACCTATATTTCTACACTATTATATAAATGGATTCTCCATGTACACATTTATTTTCATTTTTATTCTTTAAATATTCATTTTTTAACTTAAAATAATTACTTTATTAGTTTCACTATTCAAGTGATAGTTTTTTAAAATTTTATTTTTAAATTTAACCCATTTTTTAAAATTAAAATAATTATCTATAATAAACTTATAAATATTTATATTTATTTTTATAATTATAATTATAATAATAGTAATTTTATCATTTTTTATTACGTCAACACACATGTTTTCACTAGTTCTTCATGATACAGATTGATATTAGCAAATTCTAACTACTATATAAAACAATGATGCCCCTTGTTTACTTATTTTTCTGATGAAGAACATAAAAAAGGATGATATTTCAAGGGCTGTACAAGGAAAGACATGACATTTACCAGATTAACAATCATCTCACCTTAACAAACATGAAACTTTTTGATAAGGTTCTGACATTGTTTCTGTCAAAAATCTATGAATGAAAAAAGAAGAAAACTAATACTCAGTCCCTATAGGAAATGAAGGAGGATCCCCTAAGAAGAGAAAATGTTATGTGAATCACTAATGCAGTGTATTTCACAATCCTACATAAGAGTGATTATGCACTCACTATCAAATACACAAATTTACATACAAAGGCTATCAATTTAGTTGCAAAATAGGACCATTCCAAGATGTTACACATTGTGCTGGTAAAGATAATTTGCAGTGTATGATTTGGCTTTACTGTCATATCATTACCATTTTCTTGAGCTGCAATTCTTAGCAGCTGTATATCTGTTGGTTAATTTTTCCAAGACTTTCTTTGGTTAATCAGGTGGTTAGTTGATCTGGAAGTGAGTTTGCTGACCCAAGAACTTTGCCACCAACATCAGGAAAAGATTCATGATCATCTAGTGCACTCACTTTTCCATCCCTGCTGATCTTAACGGGATATTGCATCAAATGTCCCCTCATATATTTCCCATCTTCGGACACATATATGCCCCAGTTTTGTTTTGCAATTGTGTTCACTTGTCTAACACATTCCAGGCTCTGAGGTTCACTAAAACAATGGTCAAGACTACCAAGGTGCTCAGCCCACAGTGACATTCTGTATCCATACACCTACACCAACACAATCAATGTAGGAATTGCCAATTACTGAGACAAGAAAAGATGAAATTTCATAACCAACACCTTTAAACTCAGTTGACTTTATGCTACTAGTCCACTGTGCTAGGGTTTCATCAGTTATGATTACAATCATTTAATCTGTTAAAATAATATACAAGTTAATTTTACTCAAATGATATAACTATTTAATGGGGGGTTGCCTGACTCTATAACACTCTGCTACTCAAATATGTGTGTGTGTGTGTGTGTATAAGTCATGTAAAAGTTAACTTTAATTTGTGAAAAGACCTTGTTTTGTGGAACTCAAAAGTTTCAGGAGACCCTTGTATTAATATGCTTATTTCCCAGTACAACAACTATTATATCTCATTAACAGATGTAGGTGGAGCTTCAAACCTGGCCACGTGGATGGGGTTTACTTTCTGTCCATGTATATTTTGGTTGATAAGCTCCCATAGCTATTTCTGTGTCCCTTGAACCATCTAATGATCTCTGGTTAATATTTGCTGATCCAATAATTACGTAATCGTCATCAACTATCATTCCTTTGGCATGAACATAAATCATAAAACGTCTGAATTTTTTTACTGCTACCTGACCAAAGAAAAGGAAAATAACAATATGATCATAAACTATCACCATACGACAGAAAAGGTTTGCAAATGGAGTTCCGTGCACCAAATTATTACTTCTCTAAAGGAATAGTCATCCTATAATGTTTTTGTCCTTTGTATTTTATATCATTTTCTATGTTTGTTCTGATTTCTCAAAACAAAGCAAGTAATCCTATAAAATATAGCAGGTGCTAGATAATCCAGATCAGGTGCCATGGGAGGCATATTTACTGTCTCAGTGACAAACAAAAAAGATCATCAAAGCCATATCAGAGTAAGCTGTTAGAAAGGGTAAAATCAGAAGGACAAATATGAGAAATATAACATTTTTTTTTTCTCTTTTAGTTCTTCCTTTCAAGTGTACTTCCATTAATAAAGGTTAAGGAATTTGATCCAGAAGACCATCAAATAAACATTTTTGTAATTGATTTTATCATCAACATGTTAGTTGTTAAGACATCGTATAACTCAACTTACTATAAGACTACTGTGTTAAGACATTGTACAACATCAAATCTTGTTTTTTTTTTTTTTTTTTTATTCTTAATTCTCTTTATTACATGATAATTTCCCTTCTTTTTGTAGTGAGATAGATTATATTACTCTCAGACTGGATCACGTGCTTCTGCATAGCACATATATCATAGCTATATATCATAGTTAGGGATGTAAAAAGATCCGTAAATCCATCTAAAAACATTTCAAAGAAATAATATGGTAAATCAAATTTATTGTCTAAGAAGAAAATTTGTATATATATATAGCATTAATCTCAGGGACCATAACTGAAAGAAAAAAAAAAAAAAAACCTCACTCAATCCACGCTAGACCAAGCAAACAAAAACAAAGAAAAAACAAAACACCGATCAGTGCCTACGGAGCACGATTCCTAATGACCACTCACAACAAAACGGTCACAGAGACCCTAGACGGTGGTGACATCCGATTTCATCACAATCTCATTGCTAATAGACTCTAAATCGTTGTTCAGACCGTGCAAAACGGAAAGCGTGAGAAACGTGTCGAGCTTCTCGGACACGTTCCCCCTCGTGAGGAAAAACTCTACCTCTTCGGAAACCGAGAGGATCTTGTTGAGGTGGCCGAGCGAGTCGCCGTCTCGAACAATGAGCGCGAGCAGCTCGCCGACGCCGCAGCAGGACCTGTTCCAGAGGTCGCAGCAGGAACTGTAGGAACGGAAGTGAACCAGTAATGTAGGGTGGACGGATTGCCATAACAGGCGAACGAGTTTGTAATCGATTCGCATCCACTGGTCCCTTTCTTCTTCAGCGATTTCGATCGCTTTCTTCGTCAAGTGATCGGCGAGACCTTGGCCTCGGAGCCAGAGGAGAACGTAGCCCTCCCAGGAGAGGATGTTTTGGCCGTTAAACTTCACGGGGGTTATGACGGAAGTGGCGGGAAAGGGTAACGGTGTCGTTTTTATGGAGGAGGTTTCTTCTGGAGAACCAGATGCACAAGCAGAACAAGCAGAACAAGCAGAAAAAGCAGAGCCAGCAGAAGAAGAAGAAGAAGCCATGAATAGAGATTGAAACTTGGAAAACGCTACGGGTATTGAGAAGAGTGGAGAAAGACATGCATGCTATTTCATGCAATATATATATATATATATATATATATATATATATATATATATATATAT
>Ga0214543_1000405_pt1 | contig 70658 bp, 45 predicted proteins | sample CNSS2metaG_FD_160094 | JGI IMG/M metagenome (GOLD analysis project Ga0214543, IMG submission 160094) | Root nodule microbial communities from cowpea collected in UCLA plant growth center, Los Angeles, California, USA - CNSS2 | ecosystem: Host-associated > Plants > Roots > Nodule | place: USA... | reverse complement strand
ATGTTTTCTTTACCGTAATTTTTTTTCTTTTATAAAAATTAATATTGAAGTAGTTAGAACACGGGTACGGGTATGGGTACGAGATTATACCCGTTACCCGGTGGGGATGGGGATGGGAAAAAAGTTTAATACCCGTTGGATTTGGGTATGGAAATGGGGATGAATTTTTTATGCGGGGATGGGTATGGGATAGCGAAACCCGTCTCCACCCTGCCCCGTTGCTTGGTCTATGGGATGAGAGAAAGAAAGGGAGAAATAAGATGCATCAGATCTTAACTGTAGTGAGTACACCTATTCAGAGCGAGCCACGTGTACAAAGATCTCGCTATTTATACTCCTTCCCCTTCCCTAACTCAGTAAGTCCTCGCCTTTGATCTCTCTCACTCCTTCAACTCTCAATTCAATTGCAACGCAACAATGCCCAACCCTAAGGTCTTCTTCGACATGACCATCGGAGGCCAACCCGCAGGCCGCATAGTCATGGAGCTCTTCGCGGACACCACTCCCCGCACAGCCGAGAACTTCCGCGCCCTCTGCACCGGCGAGAAGGGAGTAGGCCGCAGCGGCAAGCCCCTCCACTACAAGGGATCCTCTTTCCACCGCGTCATCCCCAACTTCATGTGCCAGGGCGGAGACTTCACCGCCGGAAACGGCACCGGAGGTGAGTCCATTTACGGCTCGAAGTTTGCGGACGAAAACTTCATCAAGAAGCACACAGGTCCTGGCATTCTATCGATGGCGAACGCAGGACCGGGCACGAATGGATCTCAGTTCTTCATCTGCACCGTTAAGACGGAGTGGCTGGACGGAAAGCACGTGGTGTTCGGGGAGGTGGTGGAGGGCCTTGACGTGGTGAAGGACATCGAGAAGGTGGGATCCAGCTCCGGCAAGACCGCCAAGCCCGTCGTCGTCGCTGACTGCGGGCAACTCTCCTAGACGTGCTCATGCAAACGGTGTCGTTTTACTGCTTTGTCTAATTTTATTTTAGTCTGTTCGAGTTTTGAGTGACTTGAGGTATTTCTGTTAGGGTTTCTACGTAGAGTAGTATTCCTTCCTATCATATAACTCATACTACTGCTACGTTAAATAAAGTTAGGTTTAATAACTTTTTAATCTTTAATTCCTACTTCTTTTTTGCTTTTAACATCATTTTAGGCTTTCTTTAATATTTTATTCATTACTATTTAATTCTCCACGCAACTTATACAATCTATAACAGTAATAAATAATTGTTCACTGTTTACAATTTTTATTAATATATGTAGTTTTCATTTAAGGAAAATCATTTCCATTTTTTTAGTAAATATTAAACAAAGCAATAACTTTTCGTTGCTACATTGGACCTAAACAATATTTTAAAACGCTGGTTTATCTTCTACAGAAAATCATCGATTATTTTTTATTTTGTTGTCATGGAATGGAACGCAGAGAACAACGATTTTTTTTAAAACGATGGATATATGCTACACGAGTTACTTAAAAATTTTGGATTGACCTTTAGATTCAGTAAGGTATTGTTTGAAATGTTTTAAAAAACGTAAAAATTGAATTTAAATGAAAAATATTTTAAAATTTAAATTATATCAATAAAATTAAGTTTAGTCTTAAATATAATAATTTGATATATAAATTAATATGTTTATTTTAAATAAATAAGATTTTTTTTTAAAAAAAATATGGAATTATACTATAAAATATATTTGCTTATAAGTTTATAGTCTGGTTCGATCTAAATTAATATATTCGCTAGATTAAACTTTTAGATAAGAGAGGAAACTTATTAATTTAATGATTTATTGATTAGATTTATTTTGTATGAATTTTAGACTATTCAGTTGAATCAAATCACATTATAAATTATGCCTCCTGGAACAGACATAATTAAAGAGAGAGTGTTTAAGTGTATGTTAGAGACTTAGACTACATATGTATTTTGTTTGTAAATTCTCAATTTTAGATAAACAAGGCGTTTTGATTTAAATATAAAATAAAAAAAATATTTAACTAGTTTTTCCATATGCATCTTTGAAGTAATTTTCTTATATACATTCTTGCAGTATCAAAATAATATTTGATTTGTTAAGACTTGTCCAGTGATCATAAATTAGTCATTGATAGTTGATTTTGAGATATTGAATGAAATATATTTACGAAATTTAAAAAAATGCATTAAATAAATTGTTTTTGAAATGTTTTTTAAAATTATGTATTTGATCTAACTTAACCCAATTATAATTAGGTTATTAAACTAAAAAGATAAATTTGATTCAACCCGATTATATTCAATTATGTTAGATTAAAATTAAATTATACTCGGACAAGTTAAACCCCCAAGTTACTGGGTTATCATTTTGGGCCGCACTTGTTATAATTGTTCCACCATCTCACTTTTTCTGATCTATAAAAGATTCTTGTCTATATATTATATCATGGATAGATTATTGTTTTGGATTGTATAATTTAAAAGTGTTTTCATGAAAAAGATAATTTTTCCAATGCACAATCCAGAAATCATTATTAAAGATAAAGCGATAATTTCTGGAGATGGGGTGCAGAAAGAAAACCACATTGGGCTGGGTTTGGGGTTGGGATTGGGCTATAATAGGAGCTTCTCTGGATTTGGGTATATCTTTAGCTGTACTTGGGCTGAGTTGTGTACATAAAAGAATATGTCAAATGAGGAGGTTTCCTTCAAAATCGTAATATTAATTCCACCATAATGCATAGTTTCCTCCAAACGTGAAACTAACTTGTTATTTAAATTCACTGGATAAGTTAAATTTGATTATTTTCAGTTACTTATGATGATTAATTAAAACATAAATACACGCTTAAGGGCTTCAATCGAATACTTAACTGTACGTGACAATCGTGTGAAGAAATCAGATTGCAGCATGAACGAAGGCATACATTGTCGCGAAGCAGAGTGTGACGAGGGAAGCTTCCGAAGAGGAAATGATGAAAAAGTGGTGAGCCCCTTTGATGAGAAGAGAGTGAAGGTGAAGTGATAGTGACAGTGACAGTGATGGGGATTGCAGAGAACTCAAAGGGGTTGGTTCTTGCCGTCGCATCGGGTGTGTTCATAGGAGCAAGCTTCATTTTGAAAAAGAAAGGTCTTAAGCAAGCTGCTACTCACGGAACTCGTGCAGGTCTTCATCCTTTTTCCAATTTCAATTTTTTGCGTGCCTCGTTCTGATTGCTACGAATGCATGAAATGAAAGTAATTTTACCTACAGGAATCGGAGGCTATTCTTATCTACTACAACCTTTCTGGTGGGCTGGCATGGTTACAAGTATTTTTTCTTTTTTTTCCTTCTCTGCTGTTACCATTCATATAGCCTTATTATTATGCTTTTATTTGGATATTCAAACTCACTGTTATTGATGGCAGTGTTTATTGGGGAGGTTGCTAATTTTGTGGCTTATATATATGCTCCTGCACTTCTGGTTACTCCCCTCGGCGCACTCAGTATTATTGTCAGGTACCAGTGCCTTAGATTTCTTCTCATCAATCTTAATATGTTTTCACATTGTGAATTCCTGTTCAAATTTGTTCATGTATGCGTTGGGATAGTGCTGTCTTAGCCCACTTCTTGCTGAAGGAAAAGCTTCAGCAGATGGGGATTTTGGGATGTGTGTTCTGCATCGTGGGTTCAGTTCTCATTGTCATCCATGCACCTCAAGAACACGCTTTGAATTCTGTACAAGAAATATGGGATCTCGCCACTCAACCCTGTTCGTTTTCTTTCTCCTTTCCTTATTTTTAATTACTCTTGTATTAAGTGTCGATTCTGATAATCTTATTTTTGTTTCAACAGTATTTCTTGTTTATGTGACCGTAACAGTGTCGGTCATTTTAGCCTTGATTTTGCATTTTGAACCTCGCTATGGTCAGAAAAATATGCTGGTCTACTTGGGAATTTGTTCATTAATGGGCTCACTTACGGTACTTGTATTTCACCGATCACTGTGATGCAAGCTTTATTTTGATATTTTAAAGCACAGACTAAGTATATGCTGACTACACTATTCAGGTTATGAGCACAAAAGCCATAGGAATTGCAATCAAGCTTACATTAGAAGGAATAAGTCAATTAACGTATCCTCAAACTTGGTTTTTTCTTGCCGTGGCTATCATATGCATCATTACACAGTTGAACTACCTGAACAAGGTGAGTCCTGGATAGTTACGAAATTTAGCCTGATGCAACCTGTAATTGAAAGCATAAATATTATGAATTTTATATTTTTGTGCATGAAAAATTGAGTTCTTGCACTTGATACAAACTTAATTGTACACACGATTGAAATTAATGCGTACAAAAATGGTTGTGTTAGTCTTTAGGCTCTTTTGTTCCGAAGATTTATTATTTCACTTCCTAGTTACAGACAGGTTAACTGAATTCTAATGTTGTTTTTACTGTCATCATATTTCTTTGCATATCAACCATCTATGGTTTATCTTGGTTTCCTTGATCTGTTGTTGACTAATCTTGTACATTTTTGCTATATGGAATGGAACTGTGTTTCAGGCACTGGATACGTTCAACACAGCTATTGTCTCTCCTGTACACTATGTCATGTTTACAACTCTGACTATTATTGCTAGTGTGATAATGTTTAAGGTATCTTGACATTTTCATATTCTGGGATTCCTTCGGTGCTATATCGAACATCTTTTTTTTAATTTTCTGTGCAGGATTGGTCTGATCAGAGTGCAAGCAGCATAGCCTCTGAAATATGTGGATTTATCATTGTCCTTTCAGGAACAATCTTATTGCATGCCACAAGAGAACAAGAACAACCAAACATGCGAGGTACTAGTTATGTTACTGTCAATCAATTGCGCACACCCAATTGGGCAGACCCAAATCCTGGAACAAAAGACTCGTGATTGTAGCTTCTATTTGCTACCTAATGACTCTCAAATTTCCCTTTTCCTTATTTCGTGTAGCATATGATCTATGTGCATCACAGTTAGTTAACTTTAGACTTTGTTGCAGGGTCCTTAACATGGTACATTGGTGAAGACCTGGTGAAGGGCATTGAAGATGAACGCCTGAACCTTATTATACACAGTTCAGATTACGTTGAACAGTGACTTTTTCGGAGGTTGATGTAAGAGAACCTGTTCTCATAGCATCTTCCAACAATGCAAAGATGAACCAAGAGGGTTCATGATTTGGAGCATTTGCAACCTGCGTAGTTTAAGCAATGTAGGTAGTTTGAATTATAAAATGTGTGATTTAAGCAAATCCTTTCCAAAATAAAATTGGGATTTGAATTAAAATAGGTAGTTTGAATTATAAAAAGTAAAGAAGGAATTAAAGAGGAAGAGATATAATGATGGAGTGAATGGTTGTTGGTTTTTTTGGCTCAAAATAGATGGATGTATTTGCATCACATAATGAATGAATGAATTTGAAGGGTAGTGTGGAAGTAATAAATCGAGGCATTGACATGTGATATTGTGGTTGGAAAGAAGAAAAAATTTCTAGAATTTGAAGCAGATACAGTTCACACTCACACACTAGGGAGCTTATTTTTCCGACACTTCGGACTCTCTTCATTAATGGTGGTGGCTACCTTCACGGCTCACTAAATACTCATCACTGCTATGCCAACGGCTATGCAAATTACCATTACAACTTGTAATAAACATGTTTTCTAAGATACAGATTTTTAATTTATAATTTGGTCCCAGGATGTCATAATCTTGCACGTTTCCTTCCATAATTTCCGCTCCTGAAGGAACACATCCACCCATCAATTATATCTGTGGAGATTTGCTTCTTCGCTGTACTACATTACGTAGACTTAAATTGTCCCGTTCATATTTAAATTATTTCAAAATAAAATTAAATACTTTTTTATCTTATTTTTTCCATGAGAATTGAAGATGGATATCAATAAATTCATAGTAATTCACAAATTCTTCAATCAGTTGAGGTAAATCTCTTATTATATAGATTTTTCACTTTGAAAACTTGTTTCTAGTCCCACTGACCTAATAAAACAAAATTAAGGAAATGATCAATAAACTATATTACCTTATATCAGCTTATATAAACATGTAAAAAAATACATATTGCTTCTAATTTGATTCTTATAAATAGGATTATATACATATTAAGTTTTAAATTTATAATTGCTTTTGTTTGAGTCTTGAAGTGAAGATTTTACCTAATCAGTCATAATAGTATCTTGTACAAGATCATTTTGAAAATTTTAAACAATTTAACAAGGTTAATTAATCATGCGTTGTATTGTTCATGGGTCTTTGAATTGTTTAAAAAAAATCAATAATTGTCATCGTACTTTATATAGAGATAGTCAATAGTATGTTTATTTTTTATTTTTTTATGTTCGGACCTATAACTTAATTACAAATTATTGTAAGTTTGGAGACCTAGTTAGACGCTATGAATCTATTTAAAACCTATATATAATTTAAAAACTGTCAAACTAATTTAACCTAATTTAAATAGCTTCATAATAAAAGTTGTTAAACAAGTTTAAAACGTATGAAATGTCACTCTTTAAACAATATGATATGGTCATGTTATATTACTAAATAACTCTACAAAAATTGTACAAAAAAAAAATCTATTAAACATGAAGAAAAGTTTTATTCTCTAAAGAAGGAAAAAAAATACTCCTTTTTAAAATTCAGAAACCAAGTATATTAAATTCAAATTAGAACAAATGAGGAAATTGACTACAACACAAACTCCTGGGTTAATTTAATTTACAAGAGAAAAAAGGTTTTAAAAACAATTTTGCTCCTAACTTTTTTTTCTTTCATTGACAACGTTGATTTTTATTCTTAAAGTCATCGGAATGGTGAATTATTACGGACATTAGCGTAACATGCTTGCTTACATTCTATACATGGTTCTATTTCGATACTAGCTAGCGATCTACCATTAATGAATGCCGTACCACCCTACATGGTCCAATCCCATTTGAAAAACGATATATAGTGCAGCATTAAATGTAGCAGTTGAGGGTTGGAACTCAGAAATGAGAGATCATTTAGTGCTCTTTCACTTTTTTCCTCACTTTGATTCAACTATTTAAGTGTTCCTCACACTGTGATCACACCAATCCATTTCTTTCTTCCTTGTTTTTTGCTTAGTGGGTTTCCATTCCAGCATTCATGGACTTGCAAGTGAAGCTTTTCTTAGCAGCACTTCTCATTCTTGCAGCAGCCATTCATGAAACGCAGGCAGACACCATGGTCACTGGCACTGTCTTCTGTGACCAATGCAAAGACGGACAGAGATCCCTTTTCGATTATCCTGTTAATGGTGAGTCAGATCTAACTCCTTCCACATTTTTGTTCTTGTCTCTGTTCATGGCGTATTCATAGTCTTTCTGAATTATGCTTTGAAAATGTTTACATCTGACCTTTTCTTACACTCTTAATTCACAAATTGTTTAGAGACATGATTTATATACAACTGTGTTTTTTGACATCATCACATAATGCACCAAGTACATGTCTCTACTTTTTTTATCTCCCGTGCTAACATCTTGTGAGGTGAAAGAAAGCTTGTTCTTTTTTCCTACTTGGGATAAAAAGTATGGACAAGTCAACCCCTTTATTCCTTCAATAAATGAAGTTTGAAAATATTACAGGTGGCCAGCTGGTAATTTAGATGTTCAATAAATAATGTGGTAACCATCGATCAGATTACTTTTAAAGATCAATGTTCTTAAATTTCTTTTGCTCCCTCTTGCTTGCTACAGGTGCAAAAGTAACTCTGTCCTGTGCTGACAGTAATGGGGAAATTACAATGTCAAGAGAAGAAACAACGAACTGGTTTGGAAGCTATACTATGAGGTTTGATGGTGCACCCGACTTGAGTGGTTGTTCTGCAAGGGTCTCAGGAAGAGGAGAAGGGTCAATGGGTTGTGGTGAAGGTGCTGGTCCCTCCCAAAATCCCAAACTCATGTTTAGGATGTTTGACATGGAAATGTATACTGTGGATTCTCTCCTTGCTCAGCCTTCACAACCTATGCAGTACTGCTCAAGATCTTCCACACCAGTGTCAGCACCAGTCACACCACCTAATTCTACTCCACATTTCAAGCTACCTCCAATGCCAGAATTCCCTCCATTACCATCACTACCACCACTACCATCATTGCCACCCCTACCACCAGTGATCTTTGCTGAGGCTTCAGCATGTCCATCAGAGTAAGTTTATACTACCTTGTCATGGGCAAAGTTCAATTGGTTCCACGTTCATAAACAAGTTTGATTACAATATCCATAATTTTCTAAATTTTCAGGAAGTGGACACTGTCAGAATACAAATGCTACTGGAGGGGTGTGAACCGGGACACAAAAGTAGCAGTGGCTTTTGGAATGGTTGCGGCAAGGAGATATGGAACAGACATTACACTGTGGCATGGGTTGCAAGGGAAGGGAGACCCTTACAGGACTCTTCTCAGAGAAGGAATCACTGCACTTCTTAACTCATATAATAGCTTTCAATTCTCTTATCATCCTATTGGGGTGCTCCAACACATGAATTTGGCTTTGATGGGTTCAACCAGGACTGTCCTTCTTACTGCTCTACGTTTCAAGAGAGCAAATTCTGGTGCTGGGAATGTCACCTGCAAATTCACCACTTGCAAATAATTTATAGGCTTCTTCCCATATAGCAGGTTTGAAAAGGATTGTTTTTGGGGAATAATCAGTTTTATTTCAAAGGTTCTCCGCAAAACTTTTGATAAAAAAACTTCTTAACCTCAAAAATAACCAATTCAAAAATGCAGGATACAAAATTGAATACTCTTCAATAGCTTGTCTTTATCTTTATTCTATATATGGAGGTTGGTGCTTTATGGTATTTCACCTACATAGGCACTTGTAATGGCTAAGCATTTCCTTAGGCTTATATATCTCTGCCATTGTGTAGGATATTGTTACCACTTACAAGAATCTAAAAACTCTACTCAAGGAAAAAAAATGAACTAATCTATGAATTTAAGTACTGTGCATTGGGGTTCTTTCGGCCAGCATTGTTTGAATGAGAAATTCTGTAGTCAATAAATAAACATGACATGCCTTTCCCAAGCAATTGCTATTTGTCAGTAAGTCCATCCTCATTCCGCGTTTCAGGTTCAAAGCAATTGTTTATTCTTTAAGTTTCTATCTATCTACATTTAAATTAACGAAATTACATAGAAGCATTAATCACGTTCATAATTGACTATTAATGATTCTGTACTGTTAAATATTCTAATCAACATTTTATTAGAAACACCTAGCATTATAAAATATTAGATACATACTAAATATAAAATATTAAACACCCTGCATAATTAAAATGTACATATTTTTGTTGGACTTATTAACTTTAGTTAACAATAAAAGTTTCAACTAATCAAACTGCTTAATTATCTAAAATTTGAAAGAAGTTTTGCTTTAGGAATGAGAAGATCGAACGCATGTATCAATGAAAATATAGTAATAATGTTGTTCAAGGAGGCTTAAACACCACAATCTTCTGAATTTTTACAAACTACACTTCCTCCTACAAAAAGCTAAAAAAGTCTATTGACTAATTTCGCATGATTTTGCCCGTTCTAGTTACAATATCATTCAATATCATTCAGCTTTACTGTTAACAGTCTATATACTCTCAAGCAACAACCACCAATAAAGCAAAAAGATCGAGAAGTACTGTTAACAGTCTATATACTCTCAAGCAACAACCACAAATAAAGCAAAAAGATCGAGAAGTACTGTTAACGGTCTATGTAATCTCAAGCAACTAACTACAGATAAAGCAAAAAGATCGCGTAAGTATGCACATTCGATTTATTCGTGCTTACGCCGCGACATATTCCTCCACTTGTCCTTCAAATCAACCTGATAAAAATAATTAGATCAGTATCAAAAGATGAATTAAAAAAGAAAGTATATATCAACAGCTTCTTAATAAACTTACCTCCGTTCTTCCTGCAAATATATCTTTCTCAGAATTTAGGATTAACTTCCAATTTCCCTTGCCAAACCTATACATGTAAAACAAGTATAATGAGGATGGAAAATCGTTTTGAAATGGTAATTAATTCTACTTATATTCTCGAATGAAGTAGAAAGGGTATAACAGTTGCAATTGTAAAACAGCATATCAAGAAAAAAAACTTATATAGTCAAAATTCACAAGAAAATCATGATTTCCCCAGTTTAGAACAAGCAATTACTTGACTACGCCTTCTCTGAGCGTCGCCTCTTCTAACTGATTCCACCTTCTTGCTTTTCTCCTCATTTTAGTTTCTTTTGGTTCATACTTCTTCAATGGAGAAAGATTTCTCCTCTTGGGACTAGGCAAATTAAATCTACTTGCACGGTTTGATGTTCCACCCTCCAAGCCATCTATTGACTCATCCCACTGCAAAAAGGAATCAATAACTTATACACTAATTTGAAGGCAAATTAAAAAAAAAAATGAACAATACAAAAATTACTAAAGGAGAAAGAGGCATGAAAGAGGTTGAATATCCAATATTATCCAAAGAGTCAAAAGGAATTGGTTATCATAATAACAAATTATAATAAGAAAAAAAGCACACAATTACCTCATAAACATCAGCAGTTGTACTTTTATCCACTAAAATAAATCTTCGATCAGAACTCTCAGTGATAAGAGTTATTGGTAAAGATTCCTTCACCAACAACTCCCCAGAAATGGATTTTCCAGACTGCAAAAAAAAAAATCAATAAATGATACACTAATTTGAAGACAAATTCAGAGAACACAAACATTATTAGAGGAGAAAGAGACAGTGTTAGATTGTCATTCCTATAAATATACATCCCGTCTTTTCCAAAGAATAAAAAAAAATTAGTCATCATAATAAGAAATTATAATAAGAAAAAAACACACAATTACCTCATTAACACCAGCAATAATATTTGTTTCCACCGAACAAGGACCTTGGTCACAATTCTCAAAAACAGAGGTTTGATTATCGTTATCAGCCGCAACACTGCTACACTTCAGACTTCCTGTTGGACAAAATGAAAATATCACGAATTTAATTTCTAACTACTATGACCATAAAATCAAACCAATAACAGTTTACATGTGTTTAAATAACAAATATGACCTATAAATTAGTAATTGTCAAAGGAACAATCTTATTGATCACATGTTATATACTATCGTCTCAAAATTGTTGGAGCTAACAAAATGCAGAGAGTAAGGAGATAGGGAGGTAAACAGAGTATTAAGAATTAGGACGTATTCTCATTAGCATTATTATAATGTATATGTATAAGAGTTATATACAGATTACAAAGGTAACTACTAATTGTATTATACAGTTAGTTACATAACAGTATTTGGATTATACAACAACATTCTAACATATTTCTAAGTTTTTCAAATCTATGTTGTCTCAGGGGCTTTGTAAAGATGTCTGCAATCTACTCTTTTGTGTTGCAGTGTATCAACTCAATCTTGTTCTTCATAACTTGATCTCTCAAGAAGTGATATTTGGTCTCAATATGCTTGCTCTTCTCGTGACTAACTAGATTCTTGGATAAGTCTATTGCAGACTTATTATCCACTTGCAATTGCACAGGCTTCTTGTATTCCAGTCTTAATTCTTTCAAAACAGATTCCAACCATAGGCATTGACAGGCTGCTTCTGCAGCCTGCTTTGCAAGAGGAAAGGGCCACCACGCTTTGCTTCTTCGAGCACCAAGATATTAGTGTTGTCATGTACTTAAACTAGTACCTAAAGGTGTTTTTCCTTTGAACCTTGTCCACACACCAATCAGTGTCAGACCATGCTTCTAGTACAATGTCACGCTCATTTGTTTTTCTTGGATAAAATAGAGCCAAATCTATTGTGCCCTTCAAGTACCTAAGAATGTGCTTTGCTGCCAGCAGATGTGGAGCTCTCGGGTTTGTCATGAATCTGCTTATCAAACCCACTCCATAGCTGATATCAAGTCCGCTATTAAAAATATACTGAGAGATCCCATCAACTGTTTATAAAGTGTTGCATCAACAGGTTTCTGATTTCCTATAACTGGTATAGGAACAGCATTGCAGTCTGTCATCTTAAATCTCTTTAATACCTCTTGTATATACTTTCTCTGGTGCAGTAAGATCCCAATAAGTGAGTGCACAACTTCAAGACCTAGGAAATAGTCAATGATTCCTAAGCTTGTCATCTCAAACACAGTATTCATATTCTCCTTAAACCGTTCAATCTCAATCTCTTCATCACCAGTTATCATCAAATCATCTACATAGAGGCACACCAGTAGCAAATTTTGCTATGGTACACCTTCACATAAACTCGAAACTCAACACTGCATGTGTCATCAGGAATGAATCAATGCATTTATTCCAAAGGGCGTATAGGGCTTTCTGCCTATAAACCTTCTGCTCTTCTCCACTAACCTCGAATCCAGTTGGCTATCTAACATAAACTTCCTCTTCCAAAGGCCCATTCACGAAAGCTGACTTGACATCATATTGGCATATTTTCCAATTCTTCCAGCTAGCTATTGAAAGCAACAATCTTATTGTCTCCATCCGTACTAAAGGTGCGTAAACCTCAGTGAAATAAATCCCATGTTTCTACAAAAACCCCTTTGCCACCGGCCTTGCCTTATATTTGGCAATTGTGACATCTGGTCTGGACTTGGTCTGGAAAACCCAGGATAGATCAATTGGGCTTTTATGCTTTGGCAAATCAACCAACTTCCATGATCTGTTTTTTTCAATGGATTATAATTCCTCCATCATGGCTTTCTTCCACTCTTTCATGTCAATTGCTTGCTTCCAAGAGATGGGCTCAGTGTCAGCAAGTAATGTTATGTGTGCAAGGTCTCCATTGTCAGTGACTTCACTGTCATGGAATAATTCATGACCGGTAAGCCTTGAAGAGGGGAATCTAACTCGTTCAGATCTTCAAACAGCAGCTTCATTACCTGTTGTAACCTCTGTGCTTTCTTTTGACACCCACTGCATCCTCAATAATACAAGAAACACTAGCCTCTCCTTCATTCTTCCAGTTTCATTCTGCAAATTCCATAACAAGAACATCGCTGCTAATCACAACAGAGTTAGATGTACAACCTATATGCACCAGTCAGATGATATCCAATGAGTATAAGAGCCTCACTCTTATTATCTAGCTTCTTCCTCCTTTCATCTGGGATGTACGTATATGCTAAGGATCCAAAAATCCAGAGGTGATGTACCCTTGGCTTATCACCAATCCAAGCCTCTTTAGGTGTGTTGTTTTTCAACCTTTTGGTTGGACTACGATTAAGAATATAAGTTGTAGTGGACACTGCTTTCCCCCAAAACTGGTGTGGTAGATTTTTACCTTTGAGCAAGCATCTAGTCATGTCTACCATTGTTTTATTCCTCCTCTGAGCCAAGCCATTATGTTGAGGTGTGTATGGGGCTGTCATCTAATGTTCAATGCCTTTGTTTTTACAAAACTCAACAAATTCTTTGCATTTAAACTCTCCTCCTCCATCGGTTCTCAAGATCTTCACTCTCCAATCTTACTATCTTTCCATCAAGCTACAAAAGTTGCTAAAATTGCATAAAGCCTCCTTTTCTTTCAATAAGTACAGCCATATTTTCCTAGTAAATTTGTCTACTAGGATAAGGAATTACCTATTACCTTTCAGCCAAGCCATTATGCTGAGGTGTGTATGGGGTTGTCATCTCATGTTCAATGCCTTTGTTTTCACAGAACTCAACAAATTATTTGCATTTAAACTCTCCTCCTCCATCGGTTCTCAAGATCTTCACTCTCCAATCTTACTATCTTTCCACCAAGCTACAAAAGTTGCTAAAATTGCATAAAGCCTCCTTTTCTTTCAATAAGTACAGTCATATTTTGCAAGTAAATTTGTCTACTAGGATAAGGAATTACCTATTACCTCCAAGAAAGACTGCACTAAAAGGTCCACACAGGTCTGCATACACTACCCCAAGTGGTTGTTTGGCTCTGTGAACTGTTGCCTTCTTGAATTCCTTGCGATGATGTTTGCCCATAACGAACCTTTCACAGACCTTCTTGGGGGGTTGTATATTTGGTAATCCACTCACCATTTGATTGCTGCCAAGGAGTTGCAAACTCCTAAAGTTTAGGTGACCATACCGATAGTGCCATAACCAATCCTCCTTATCATTTTTGACAACATTCATGCACTGTACTGCTATGACATTCAGGTTGATTCTGAATGTGCGATTTTTAGACAGTGGAGTCGTGAACAACAACCTCTTCTTCTCATCACACACTTCAATGCACTTCTTCTGCATACTCATGGTGTACCCTTTCTCCAACAATTGCCCTAAGCTCAACAAGTTATTCTTCATTGTCGGAACATATAGCACATCACTCATGAACGCGGTTCTTCCGTCTTTCTTGGTTATCAAGACCTTCCCGATACCTTCTGCAGTGATTGTGTTGTTGTCAGCAAACCTGATGTTGCTCCTCGCATTGGTGTCCAATTCAATCATCCAACATTTGTGTCATGTCATTTGATTGGAGCAACCAGTATCCAAGTACCATGTTCGGTCACCCTTTCCATCTTCTGTAGTTGTTACCATCAAAAGAACTTGGTCAGAATCAGAGCTTTCTTCTTCATGAACCAAGTGGGCTTCCTCGTTCTTCTTTCCCTTCTTGTTTTGATTAGACTCATTGTGCCAGCATTCAAACAAGGGTCGAACTTATCACAAACATAGCATTGCACCTATTTTCGATCAACACTCTTTCTTTATTTTCCTCCTTTGTATTGTTTTCACCCCTGTGCTTGGAGCCTTCTTTTTGCTTGTTGGTATTGTCTAGATCTAAGACACTCCAGATCTGCCAGAGCCTCTGCTCCGCTAAATCAACCTCTAAACCCTCTTCTTTCTCTGCCTCGTGAGCTACTACTGGTTGTTCTGGCTTGCAAAGCTTGTTCCACACTTGTGTCAACACCTTTTCTTTCAAGAATCCGCTGATCATGGGCTTCCAGGAAATTCTGGAGTTCCTCCACTGTCATTTTCTCCAAGTCTCTAGTGTCCTCAATAGCTACTACTATATGATCATATTGAGGGGTTAAGGTCCTCAACATTTTCATCACAAGCTGTCATGTCGTTAACAAGAGCTTGGAGTCTTCCGAAGTACCCAGCTACTGTCTCCTGCCCATACATAGAAAGCAGTTCATATTGCCTTCATAAAGACCAGATCTTGACCTTCTTGATTCTTCCAGAATTTCCATACCCAACACACAACATATCCCACGCTTACTTGGTTGTGCTAGCCTTTGATATCTTTTGGAACACGTTTGCTGACACACATTGATGCAACAACATTCTTGCTTTGCAATCCAGGCGTTTCTTCTCTCTATACTCCTCCTTTGCTCCATCATCTGCATTCTTTGATAGCTCTTTGAACCCAATCTTGACTATCTCATGTACTTCTTGAAAGCCCATAATAGCTTTCATCTTCACGCACCAGTCACTATAACCCTTCCCATCAAATACAGGGAGGGTGCCTGTCATCATGCCTCCTGCAGCCATTGTTGCACAGTGACAAACATTTGACGTGTACTTCGATTTCTTGCGATCCCCTTTCAAGGAACCTTGCTCTGAAACCACTATGTTTGTACTGACAGAATGCAGATAGTAGGGAGATAGGGAGGCAAACAGAGGATTGAGAATTGGGACGTATTCTCATTAGCATTGTATAAGAGTTATATACCGAATACAAAGATTACAAAGGTAACTACTAACTGTATTATACAGTTAGTTACATTTGGATTATACAACAACAAAAACATTAAAAAAAGAAATAAAATATTAGGGATAATAAAAGTTTAACAAAACATACCGGGTTCCAAATCGGTACGGGCTTCATCTAAAAATGCTTTGACCTTCACCATGGCATCCCTTTTAGTATCTATGGAGGCCAACCTTTCCATTACTTCTGAATCCAAAAGTGAAGTTTCAATGTCCTTTCTCCACTGCTCCAACTCCCCTGAAAGCAGAACACTCTCTTTTCCGGAACCGGAACTATTCATAAGCGCAATCCTAACTCGCCATATCCTGTTCACGGCATCGAGGTAGAGAGGATTGTGGTGGTGGCGACTTAATTTCAGATACTTGAGCGTGCATTCCACCGCCACGGCGCAGTAGGCGGCAGTCATGGTAGCGGGGACCGGAGAGGCATCGCAGCAAAAGAGTTCCGCAAGGAGCTCGAGGGTATAGAGAAGGGGTTCGGTGATGGAGTGAGTGGAGAGGTAGTGTTGAAGAATTTTGAGAAAAACGGTCTTCTTGTTGCGGGGCTCAAGACCAAAAACTTGGCCGATTCGAAGCGAATTTTTTAGCATGTTACCGTTAATCTCTGTGTCTGGGACTCTATGAAGAATGTATTCAAGCGTCCGGTTCACAAAATCATGCTTTGACTCCATCTGCTTCCACTTCCCTCACTACTTCCAATCTTTTTCTTATTTAACCCTAACTTCCATCTGCTTCAACTAACCATCCGCTTCGACTTCCCACACTAATTTAATTTGTTTTATGTTATAAAATAATATATATCATGTAAAATAAAAATTAATATATATAGATAATTATTATAATCAATGTTTTCCAAAATTAAATATTTTTGAAATATATAGTATTTAATTAGTCAAATATATTATGAATAAAAGTATTTATTTTATTTTAGAAAAAAAAATTTAAGTATGCATAAAAAAATAAATGTTAATTTAATTTAATAAGTTATTATTATATGTTAATTTAATAATAATAATATATCATAGAAAAGTAAAGTTAGTATTAGAAAAAAGTCACAAAATATATTAATTTAAATTTGAAAAAAAGTTATCTACATTTGTTATAAAAAATTCTTAACAAATCATGTATATGTATACGTAAAAATATATACTTGATTACTATTTTTGTCAACTTTGTCAATTTAATTATAATATTTTTTTTTCAATTTAATCATATTTTTTGTCAATTTTATTTTATTTGATTTTTTTTAACATCATTTAAATCAATAACAGAACAATAATAATTATGTATTATTTTGTAATTTTTTTATTTTTATTATTTATTTATTTTTTAAATTTTTTAAAAAAATATTTACGAGAATCAATGTTGTATATTAAATTTGTTTCTTATATTTATTATTTTTTTTGTTTAATTTAGTTTTAATTTTATTTAAAATTAAACAAATTTATATCTTCAAAATTAAAATTAAAATTATTTTTTATATAAAAATTATAATATTTTTTATTAAAATTTATATTTTTATTAAATATTTTTGTTTAAGATTATAAGTTTAAAATTAGAAAAAAATGATAACAATGAAAATTAACAACATTAATATGAATTCTTAAATGTTACATAATTGTATATTTTGAATACAATAAAACTATTTATAATTAAATATTATTCTTTTATCTTTTAGCTACATTTTAAACAAATTTATTGAAATTTAAAATTTTTTTTTTTTTCCGAATAGTTTATTTCACAATTTCTCAACATAACATTTTAAAAAATGTAAAATATTAATCTTTAAGTGTGCTAAATTTAAAGTTGATTAAATGTTAAGAAAGTACTTCCAAAAAATACATTTTCCATATAGTTTATTTCATAATTTCTTTACATAACATTTTAAAAAATATAAAATATTAATCCTTAAATATGCTAAATTTTAAGTTGATTTAATATTAAAAAAGTATTTTCGCGACACTTTAAATACACAATATGAAGATCTTTACTTAGAACTAGAGTTACATAACTTTCATCATAAATTATACTAAAATAAAATTTAATTAATTAATCAAGTGTTAATTAATTGATCCCAAACATAAAACAGCAACAACTTTGATTGCAGATGCAACTAAACATGATCCATCATCAAATAGCAAATGAAAAGTCCCAATAAGTGACACTATGTTGCCCACAACCAAACAAATAATTCAAAATTCAAGTGTTGATGAGTCCAACCGTTGATAGAAAAAATATAGTCCAACTTTTTTCCATTGATGAGTTCAAATTCAAGTGTTCCATAATATATTACGACTTTGCCTTATACATTTTTTTTTTTCTTGTAATTCAAACATGTTATTGTTCGTGTAACATAAGGCGCCAAAGATGATTTGAAATTCAAATTTAAAATTACAGTCCTAATTTCAAACTGAATTGAGTTTCTTTTTTTCAAAAAAAGAAAGAGTAACACGCAAGAAAACCCTAAACCCCAAATACATCATCCAAAAAAATGGACTTGAAAGGGGTCACAGGTCTGCAATACCTCAAATAGCACAGGTCATCATTGTACAACATTGATTTACTGAAAGCCTAAAACCCTAAACAAAATAACAGAGGGAATTAGGTTTGCATAGATGTCCTGCTTCCAAAACATTTCTCGAAGAAATAAAGCAAAAACTTCAAATGCAGAAGAGGTCAGAAAAAACAGAGCAAACAGGAAATGGTGAAAATTCAGAAAAAGAGTGAAAGACGTGCGAGAGAAAATGAAAATGCGAGAACAAAGCATAACACAGAAATTTCCAAATTGGTGAAAATGAGCAGAGTATTTATGTTGACATGCGAATGTAAATAGTCAAAAGAAAATAAAGGAACATTCTAAAATTAAATTTCAAAATTAAGACGGTTAAAATCTTTAAATTAACCTATTACATAAAAATTTAAATCAAAAACAGTAACAGATTAATAAAAGAATTGAAGTTAAAAACGTAACGGACTAATAAAAGAATGAAACAAACTCATAATACAATTTAATATGATTAAATTTTAATTTTATAAATAAAATTCATTTTGACATGTAAACATAAGATTTAATATAAATATAAAAAAAATTGTGTTAATATATAAACAATTAATTAATTGCTAAACTAGTAAATGCATAAATATAACAAATAATAAAGAATTAAATATACTTACAGACACTTTAAAAGAAAATGTACTATTAGATTTGTAAACCAAATCTGATTTCGAAATGACATGTGAATAAATATTGAATATAAACAATAAAAAGATAAACGAAAAGATATATTAAAACTGCATTTCAAAATCAAAATAATTTAATGTCAAAATACATTAATTGAAAAGATTGATTTTTTTTTTCTGATTCAAATTTTGTCCTTGAATAAAAATGAAGGCAGTGAGGGCCAAAACATGCTTTAAATGAGATAGAGAAGATTCACACTAGAGTGGCAGATACATGCCAAGGAATTATTGCCACCACGAAAATCAATGGTTAAGGACAAAATAATCTCCCATTAGGATGTGAAGTTTGAGGTTTCAGTTTACTGTAGGAGCAACCTAGAAGATAATTTCTATGCTGTCCATGTGTCTAACTTTTGGTCTCTTTCAACTGCTCCTTATGTGTCGCAACAATTTCACAGATAAACCAAAAACAAAGATGAAGACAGGTTTGAACAGGACGGGCATTACAAGTGGACCAATCAGAGCACTGACCCCTCACCATTAATCACCATTTTCACTCCTTAAGATATAAACCACACAAAATTTCACCCAAGTCCTCATATCATAATTTCACTACCTTTGTCCTATTCTCAACCCTTTTGGTTAATAATTGATTAAAAAAATTAAAAAATCCATTTTGACTTCTCTCTGATTCATCCACGCTTTCTTTTGTGTGGCTTAAAATAACACCAAAACAAATGAAAATAATTAATGCTAATGCTCATTATTTTTCTTAAAAATTGTTATGGATTCTATCGTCAAGATCAGGATACAATCGATTGATAATAACATATATTGATGTTGTCACTCTAGTATTGCTTGTATGATTTTTTTTTTTTTTGGGGTAAACTTTAGTTGTAACTTTTTTATACTGGGCTATTATTTTTATACACTAATTTTGCAAACTACTCATAACTTGAATTTCAAAATTTAATTTAAATAGAAATTCAATATTATTAATTGTACATTGTTAAATTGATTAAACAAATTATTGTGCTGTAAATTAATTTTTTTATAATGCAAATCTAAGTGGATGTCAGCTTAAATGGATGATCCATCTCCCTACCAACTTTATCTACAGCTGTCAGAGTGTCCACCTCAGAAAGAAGAAGAAAACGTGTTTTTGTATTTTATTCACAAATAATATTTATTACTTTACATCCTGTAAAAAATATTTTTCTAATTTCATTTATTAATATAATTTAATTTTTTTTAGTATAAGCTGCATAGCTTTTATCGAACTATATATAATCTTATCATAAACAAACAAACTCCTACCCACAGTATTTAAGGGTTTTGATATTGTGACAAGATCTTTGATATTCCAACTGTTAAATTAATTAATTAAGTAATTAAAAGTTACCAAAAGAACTGTTCGATTAATCACTGGCCATAAAGCACTTGCATCAAAACGTTTAACTACAAAAAAACAAAAGAGTACACAACTCAGAACCTTTATGGTGGTATTAAATTTTTCTTACGAACTGCAAATTGTATTATTTCTGAACGAAAATGGTTCAGAAGTTAGGAGTAACCAAAAACATTAAACTAAATTCCTATTTACGAAAAAACTACTAACGAAAAACAGAGGTGCATGTAATAACAAAGGAGTTTCGAAAACAACCGAAAACTTATCCTTACTAGTGTGAAAAACAACCCTGTTTGAAGTTTTGTTTTGCAGAGTTTATATATATATACGGTCATCACCTAACGCGGGTAGTTGAGTTTAGTGGTGAAGAAGCAAGTGGGGCTAGGCAAAGGTGTGTGAAGAAGTGAAGAAAAAAGTCCTGTGGTTGTTGTTGCGGTGGGTGGTGGCGGTGCAGTGAAGATGGGTTCTCAGGTGTCTAAACAGATGGAACGGAGAAAGACCATTCACACAGAGAAGAAAGTTCTCTCCGATCTGAAAACGTCCGGAGAAGAGTACCCTGGTTCCGAGTACCGCCCCCAAGACAGGAAAAACTGGATGTCTGGTCTGAACCCAGAGAAACTCCACATCAACCAGATCGTGTGGCCTGGGACGCACGACTCTGCCACCAACAAAATCGGCATCCCCCTCGTGACTCGCCCTTTCGCTCAGTGCCAATCCCTCTCCATATACCGGCAGTTGGTCCTTGGTACCCGCGTCCTTGACATACGGGTCCAGGAAAACCGTCGCATCTGCCATGGCATCCTGGTCACCTACAGCGTCGACGTTGTCCTGAACGACGTGAAGAAGTTCCTGTCTGAGACACAGTCCGAGGTGATCATACTGGAGATCAGAACAGAGTTCGGGCACGAGGACCCACCCGAATTCGACAAGTACTTGGAGGAGCAGTTGGGGGAGTTTCTGATCCCTCAGGACGAGGGCGTGTTCGGGAAGACGATCGCGGAGGTGTTGCCGAAGAGAGTTATCTGCGTGTGGAAGCCCAGAAAATCGGCCCAGCCCAAAGCAGGGAGTCCTCTGTGGAGTGCGGGCTTTCTGAAGGATAATTGGGTGAACACGGATCTCCCTTCCACCAAGTTCGACGCGAATTTAAAGCACTTGAGCGAGCACCCGGCCGTGACGTCGCGCAAGTACTTCTACAGGGTGGAGAACACCGTGACGCCGGTGGCTGATAACCCTGTTCTGTGCGTGAAACCCGTTACACGACGCATTCATGGGTACGCGAGGCTCTTCATCGCTCAGTGCTTCGCTAAAGGCATCGCGGATAGGCTTCAGGTTCTCTCCACCGATTTCATCGAAGAGGATTTTGTTGATGCCTGCGTCGGTCTCACTCATGCAAGGGTGGAAGGCAAAGCCTGAACTCACCTGTTATCGTTTCTACCTGTTTCATGCCTGTCAGTGATGCTTTTCTTTCTGAATTTCTTTTTTATTTATCTGTACATTATACGTAGATTCATGAATCTGCTCTTGTACTCTTTGTACTCTTCATTTGTTGCTCTGTAAAACGTGTATAGATTGGATTCTGAACTGTGGGGAATTTTCCGAGAATGTCTGTCAGATGTGTGTGCTAAATAAATCGAAAAGGTCTTTCATTCTGTCATCCAATTATCAAGCATGTTCTATAATTGTTTGTACAGTTTCAAAACTTTAATTATTTATAATTTCAATAAAGATATTTATTTGGATTATAAATATTATTTTTACTCTATCAAGTATATGAAAAAGCACAAGTTACTTCTATACATTTTTTTAAATACAAGTTTGGAAAGTGAGTTTCCTATATACTACCTGTTATTAGATGATGAAGTCGTGGGTGTGTAGGAAAAACTGCTTGTGTAATTTGTGACTCGTGGATCTTTGATTTTGATATCTGATGTAAGATGATGAATTTTTTAAGCAGTCAATAGTTATTGTTCTTGTCAAGGGGTAGAGAATCTCCAATTAGATCATTTGTGAATATGAATTTGAGTTTGCCCTCATTACAATGAATATTCATAATTGTAATTTGGATTATTGTATTCTTAAGTATAAAGAAGACAATTTTAACGATTAATCATAATTTTATGTAGTGATAAACTGTTCAATCTAACGTTTCATGTTTGATGAATTATGGTGTAAATTAAATAAATTATGTTTCATGAATTAATTGATGTAAATTAAATAAATTATCTAATTACTTAGATTAAGTGGACTAAATCACACTTGAAAACTAACAAGACGATTGTAAATTACCAAACTTTAAAATAGATATTATTGGAAGTATGATAGGAGATCTTAATCATGTTATTTAACAAAGTTAAAGTTATAACATTGAGGTAACATAATTTTTATTCAAGATTTTAATATTATAAAAAGAAACTAGATTTTGAAAATGTTTAAAATGCTAAAAAATATTAACAAAAAAAATCTCAACAAAATATTTTAGAATAATAAAATTGATGTATAATTGTAAAACTACTATGTGTAAAAAAAATGTCAAGATGTGACATATTTTAGAATAATAAAATTGATGTATATTTGTAAAACTATTAGGTGTAAATAACAATCACAACTTAAAAAATTGAACGTATAAGGAATGGGCTTTTAAAGTTGGACATGGACCGGAGATTATAACCAAATTTGGACCAATATAGGTCTGAGTGGAGTGTAGACCAAAACAAAACTTAGTGAAACCTGCCTTTAACATTTGAAAACGGCCTCAATTTAAAACAAAACTATATTTGGACTAAAGACTGTTTGTTTATTTAAAAAAATTATAGACTTCTTCTTGTAAATATATTATAAACTAGTATATATGTATATATAATAATTTTATGGGACCTTATAATTATGCAATATTATTTCATTTTTAATAATTATCAAATTCTTCATTGCTTTAAAAGAGTTTTATTTACAAATTTCAGCATCTAAAGACACTTATTTTACAAATTTTCTTATCTTTTACTTTCAAATCATTTGAAATATTTCAAAACATATAAGTTAGCCTGATTTTAAATAAACATTCACGTTTCATAATGAGAAACTGATTATTATTATCTAACATCAATTTTAAGGTAAACAAGCATATTTAATGACTTTTGCATTTGTAGATAAAAATATGTATCCGAAAAGGTATCTAAAAAATTATCCATCTATGTCCTTGCACAGAAGACAACATTTAATTGAGGAAGTGCATTTGAAGGTCTTGATTATTAGGGAAATTTGAAAAGCGAGATTATTAATGAATAATTATGATTAAAAAGAAATGTTTTGAGAGAAGGTTGTGGTTTTGGATTGTTGAAGTTCCCATAAATATATTTGGGTGATGCAACGTTGACCTAAATATGATGTAATTTGATGCAAGGGACCCAGCACGTGCTCAAAACAATCATTCACAACCCTAGTTGATTCATCCTTAAGTTACAGATTACTTGATTCCGACCAACGGGAACAAACAAAAAAGAACAACAATTTCTTATATAAAATAAGAGTTTATAAGGAGAGAGAAGGGGATGGATTGATCATAGATTAACTTTTTAAATATTCGATCTAAATTTATTTTAAATTTAAATAATTAGACTACATCTCAGAACTAAATTTATTTTTCTATATAACTAGTTTGAATTTCTTTCTAAATCTAAATTTAAATATTTATATTAAGACTTAAATCCAAATTCAAATATTTAAATTAAATTAAAATTTTATAATTCATTTTTTTATAAAATAAATTAAATTGAATTTTCTCAAATTTGTATGTATGGTCAGACTTGACACTATCAAATTTTGTACAAATTATAAAAAAAGTTGGTACTACATGGATAAAAATATTTAATAAAATTATTCTTTAAAGTTATTTATAAAAATATTAAATTACATCAATTTTTATTATACAAGAACCAAATTAAGAATAAAAAGTAAAGTTATTTATAAAAATACTAAATTATATCAATTTTTATTATATAAGAACCAAATTAAGAATAAAAAAGTAGAAGCCTAACTTGATTTTTTTGACGAAAAAATAAACCAAAAAGTAATTTAACCAAAATTTTAACATTCTAAAATATTAATTGAAGATTCACTCAATTTGATATTGATTCTCAATCGCAGCGTGGATTGTTATAAGAGACACAAGCTTAATATCATTTTGATATGTATTGTTAGTCATTTGAAGAAACACATTATTTTCAGAACTTAAATATAATTACTTTTATAACAAAGTACTATAAATTTTAATTAGTGTTGAAATTCTACAGATTCTTCATTGCATATCCCTTATCTTATCTGAAGAAGAACTTAAGGGCGTTCAAAATCCCAGAACAGTTTTTGTTGTTGACAATAGTTGCTATCTTTAAAATTTTACATTATAAAATTCTCGACCATCCATACTCTTGTAAGACATACGGCATTAAATTTAGTTCAAATATCTTTTGTAATTATTTTTTCAAATATTCATAGTTAAATATGATTTAAAATTCTTATTACGATTTATCAAAAACATACCATTTTTTTTTTAAAAAAAGAAAAACAATATTTTCAATATATATATATATATATATATATATATATATATATATATATATATATAAAATTCCAGTACTTATTATTAAGTCAAAAAATTATAATTATCAATCAGGACACAACTCTTTTTATTTAAAAATATAACAATTCAACGTTACGATTCCATTGTTAATATTTAAACATCTTCACTACGACCATATAAAAAACAAGTAAACCGGAAAAGATAGAAAGATAGGTGTGATCTCTTTGAAAATAAGTTAATGGTAATGGACAATGAAAAATTTATAAAAATAAATTTCAAGTGCAATTCAGAACAAATGTTGCGCCATATTGACAATGTATTGAATGTATGACAAAGTTTTACGAAGAACATGGAGTTAATCATATGTATTAATTTCTTCAACCCTTATTTGTCAACTACATATGTATTGTTAATTATCCTTTTCTTAATTCAAATTTTAAACATTTAAAAGTATCTCTAAAATTTGTTATCCAAAAGTATACACTTTTATCATTTTAATTCAAGGCAGCAAATAATAGTTTGTAACTTTTCGACTAAAATTAAATTATGATAATTTTAATTTACACTAAAAAGTCAAAACATCTAATCGAATTATAAATTTCATGATAAAATAAAAATAATAGATAAACGAATTAACAATAAAACGTGAAATTTTATATTCAATACATTGAAACTATATTATATTAAATTAATTCATATTTACAATAATGAGATCATCTTTTTATCTATCTGTATGCGCCAAGGATTCAGCACTAGCCTAGTTAATATATAGTTTTTTTTAGCTTGAATACACATTCATTCAAAAGAAACAAGTTTTTCATAGTGTATGGGGTTTCAACATTTGTTGACGCTAGCTAGGTTAAACAACCAATTCTTTCTTCAATATATTCTCAGTTTAAAACTGTTTTATTTGTATGAAATAATTTTAATGTTATCATCTTTATTATTCACCAGTGTGTAACAATAGCTGTTTGTAATACAAAATTAACATATGATCCAATACGTTTTCTAAATTAGAAAAAAAAAAATGATCTATTATGTTAAAATGATTTTAAGGATAAAAAAATATCGATATCCGACTTTGAGGAGTAAAATAAATAAAAAATTATATAAACTAAACTAAATTTAACCAATTTGATAGGAAATAAATTCAATATTTTATTATAGAGGTACATATTTTGATTGCATGTGGAACAAATTTTACATATTAGTGTGTTAATATTTATACATATTAAATAATTACCTTTCACTAAAATAAAATTTTATATAAAAAGCATGTTATATGTAGGTAAAATAAATATATAAAAAATTTATTTTTTATATCCTATTTACGCCTTTTAGTTTCTATTTTCAGATTTACAACAGTTTCATAATCTTTTTACCATTTTTCCCCTAGATTTCTGAACAATTATACTCGATTTTTAAGCGGAACATAATTTTAAATACTAAAATGCTAATATTAGCATCATATACAATACTATGATTTGACTTACTATTTAACTTATCATGTCTCTCGTACTATCCTTTTGAAGTAAACTGTACCAAGACGTATAAAGTAATGTAAAGAGTTTTTTTTTTTAATATATATAGATTTATTAATGATAAATAACAGGGTTTTTTGTTGCATTAACGAAATGCATGCTGGTTAAATTTTCTTAGAAGATTCTTCCACATTAGTTAATTGGGATTAGTGTAAGATTTTGTAATTAGTTAATTTAATTTAATTGATTGCAAAGGCGCTTTCTCTCTCATAGTGGCAGCGTGTAAGCCGTACGCACGTTCGTTGAAGAGATAATAGGAGTATCCTCCGTGGCGCGTGTAACTAGTTTCCCTACATGACGTACGATTTACGAAAGGAAGAAGGCGTAGGATGAGAGCGTGGAGTACAATCGGTGGTGTATAAGGTGAGGGAAGAGAAGGAGTTGCCCTTGGAGAGTACTTGAAAGGTTTGGACCAACCATTTGCTCTAACTATATGTATCCAGACCTGTTATTGCAGTTTTTAAGACAACCTGGGAGAAAAACCCGTCGAACCATTTCCATAATTTTCCCCCCTCAGTCACTTACCCGGCGGCGCCACCGTCACCGCCACCGCCAACCCTCCATGACACAAACATCAGCCAAACAATACCACAACCTCTGAGACAGGAATCTCGTACATACAAATAAATTTATTGATCAATCCGAAACGTTGTTTGGTCGCTAGCGAGCGAGCGCGTGAGGGTCCGCTGCAACCATGTCGAGCATCGTCAAGGAGATCCTGGCGAGCCCGATACAACTGGCGGACCAGGTATCGAAGATGGCGGAGGAGGCCCAGAATTTCCGACAGGAATGTCTCGAGCTCAAATCCAAAACGGAGAAGCTCGCAGGGCTCCTCCGCCAGGCTGCGAGGAACAGCAGCGACTTATACGAGCGTCCCACGCGGCGCATCATCGACGACACCGAACAAGTCCTGGACAAGGCCCTCGTACTCGTCACCAAATGCCGCGCCAACAGTGTCATCAAAAGACTCTTCACCATCATCCCCGCCACAGCATTCCGCAAGACCTCCATGCAGCTAGAGAATTCCGTCGGCGATGTCCAGTGGCTCCTCCGCGTCTCTGCGTCCGCCGACGAGCGTGACGACGAGTACCTCGGGCTTCCCCCCATCGCCGCCAACGAACCCATCCTCTGCCTCATCTGGGAACAGGTCGCCATTCTCCTGTCCGGCGCCTCCCTGGACGAGCGCTCCGACGCCGCCGCTTCATTGGTTTCGCTGGCTCGCGACAATGACCGTTACGGGAGACTGATCATCGAAGAGGGTGGCGTGCCCCCGCTGTTGAAGCTTCTGAAGGAAGGACATTTGGAAGGACAGGAGAACGCTGCCAGAGCCATTGGGCTTCTGGGAAAAGACCCTGAAAGTGTGGAACACATTGTGAACGCCGGTGTTTGTTCCGTGTTTGCCAAAATCCTCAAAGACGGTCATATGAAGGTTCAGGCGGTGGTGGCCTGGGCTATTTCTGAACTCGCTGCCAATCACCCCAAATGCCAAGACCATTTTTCCCAGAACAATGCCATACGATTGCTCGTTAGCCATCTCGCCTTCGAGACCATTCAAGAGCATAGCAAGTACGCCATTGCCAACAAGCACAAGTCCCTTCACACCTTAGTTTTGGAGAGTAATAATACGCAGGAAGAAGAAGATGATAAGAACGTTGTTGGACGTCCGACGGGGGCCAACACATCCAATCAGATGCACAACGTGGTTTCCAACACCATGGCAATGAAGGGCATTACCCCAAAAAATAATGCCACCCCCACGGGTAACCACAACAACACCGGCGGCGGCACGAACACCAAAAAACATCACGGTGGGACACAGCACGTGTCAATTGCTGGGACGAGTATCAAGGGGAGGGAATACGAAGACCCCATCACAAAGATAGAGATGAAGGCGATGGCAGCAAGAGCCTTATGGCAATTGGCGAGGGGTAACTTGAGTGTGTGTAGGAGCATAACAGAGTCAAGGGCTCTTCTGTGTTTCGCGGTTTTGCTCGAAAAGGGTCCCGAAGACGTCCAATCTTATTCCGCAATGGCGTTGATGGAAATAACGGCCGTGTCGGAGCAACATGCAGAGCTGAGACGCTCTGCATTCAAACCCACCGCCCCTGCCGCCAAGGCTGTTCTGGATCAGCTTCTTAGAGTGATAGAAAACGAACAAATTGACCTTCTCGTACCTTGCATCAGATCCGTTGGTAATTTGGCGAGAACTTTCAGAGCAACCGAGACAAGACTGATTGGGCCATTGGTGAGGCTCCTTGACGAGAGAGAAGCCCATGTTAGCACGGAAGCCGCCATTGCTCTGAACAAATTTGCTTGCACGGATAACTACCTCCACGAGAATCACTGCAACGCCATCATAGAGGCCGGTGGCGCCAAGCACTTGATTCAACTGGTTTACTTCGGTGAGCAAATGGTTCAGATTCCTTCAGTGACTCTCCTTTGTTACATAGCGCTCCACGTCCCCAAGAGCGAGACGCTGGCACAGGAAGAGGTTCTGATAGTTCTTGAGTGGTGCACCAAACAGGCACATCTGGTGGAGGAACACGGCATTATACAACTTCTACCAGAAGCCAAGAGTAGACTCGAACTGTATCAATCAAGAGGAAGAGGATTTCGCTGAACTATCAAACATATATACCTACCTACCTGCTCAACCATCAAATTGCTTGAGTTTATGTATATATTCCAGGGTGCTTGCCCCCTCAAATTAATCTTAGGCACATCATCTTTTTGTATCCAATAGAATATATCTATAGAAAAGCTTCTTCTGTGTTCTTATTCAAAAATCCACCTCTGTTCTTTCTTTCTTTCTCTCAACTTTAATTAATCACACTCCTGCACGACATACATGAGACCATGTTTTATTTTTATCCCAATATTATATTACACTCATGTGAAGATGTTGAGATGGAGAGAAGCCATATGGATGCACTGATAAAGGTCACACACAAAGAGTTAGAAGCTAGGTATAGGAGTACTTCCCTCAAAAGAAACTTTGGCGTTTAATTTTTTGTAGCTACCTATAAGCTTGGGAAATCGATATTAGACTCATCCTTCTTTTCTATAATTTTCTTTAAAAATCTTGTATGATTGTTTCTATCATTGGACAACTTTTTCTAATTGTTTTTCTGTGATTTTTTTTTTTTAAATAGTTATCTGCTACACGAGATACTTTTCATTGTTTTTTATTCATGAAGTACTTTGCTTACATAGTGGACTGTTAGATTGTATTTATTTTTGGATATCGGTTCCATTCATTTGAAGGATAATGTGTGAAATGAGTGTAAAAATATGTTAATGTTTTTTTTCCTTCTGTTTTTTAAGTAAACCTGTTTTAATGTGTTGGTATTTGTTATTTATTAAAATAGATTTGTAAATCCATGAAAGAAATTATAAACATTTGTAAGTTTATAGTTATGTTTTGAATATAATTAACCTGAAAAATGATTTATATGTGTAGAAAGTCAATATATTTATGAAATATAAATGTTAAACTTTCTAAAAATATAAAAGATAAATTATATATAAAAGTAAAATATACTTTCTAGAACTATATGTAAAAATATATAAAGTATAAAAGAGTATATGATTTAGAGGTTGATGAAAGAAATATAAATAATTTTAAGTTTACAGTTAAGTTTTGAATATAATCAACCTAAAATTTATATGTTTAGAAAGGCGGTATTTATGAAAATATAAATATTTTACTTTGTAAAAATATAAAGAATAAATCATATGCAAAAAAATATAATATATTTTCAAATATACAAAAATATGTAGAATAGACTCATTAAAAATACATAATAGTATATGAAAAGACTAGTATAATATATATTGTTAGACATATTTAATCAATGAATTGATAATTTAATAAATATCTATTTTACTTGATTTTGACACTTAAATATAATAAAATATTAGCTTAATCTTTTGTAAATCAACTATCTTCTACTTAGAAATTACATAATGAAATATGAAAAATCAATGTGATACTTTAATGTATTTTATGTAAATTGCATATAATTGAAGAATGACTAGTGAAGCCCTATAAATGTACCTAACAATTGAAAGATGATTAGATATTACAAATATTAATTCAAATATTAACTTTCACGGCTGATTGACAATTTTGGTGCTTAAGCAACCCCAGTAAAAGTTTACAATAAACCACATTTAGGAGTTGAACCATGAACCATGGAGAAAATAAATTTTTATATATCAAAAGCTAATTAAAATATTTTTATTACAATAAATGAATATAAAATAGTAAAATTATTATATTATTTATTAATTTTTTATAATCACTACATTCAAATTAGATTTAAATATATAAAAAAATATTTTAATTAATACAAATATCTGAGATTCATAAATATTTTTGTATTTATTTAATAAATTTAAGGTTCACATATCTGTTCACTTTCGTGTAGAATCCTTTATTTTCTTCATTTATGTGTTTACCATTTTAATTTAAATTAATTTTAATCAATCTATAATCTATTTTAATTTAAAATAATTTTATAAATCAAATATATTTTTTATTTAAATTAATCACTCAAAATTTATTTTAACTTAATTTCTTCTATTACATTTTATTTTAAATTAATTTCTTTAGTTAATTTTTTTATATTTTAATAATAACTTACATTTTATTTTAAATTATTTTAAACTGATTATATTTTAATTGAAATAAATTTTAACCATAGAAATACATTTTAATCTTACAATTTTATTAATTAAAATATTTCTTTTCTTCATTTCTCAATCTGTTGTCATTAATTTAAACAAATATCCTTTGTTTCATTTTTCATCTTTTCCACTCGTTCAAATCCATAACAAAGCCTTAATAAACAATCTACAGTATATATGTTCATGAAACATGGTGTGATGTGTTCCTAAATCATAAAAAGAAAATAAAAGATACACACACCAAAAAATGTATACAATTTATAATATATGGATAATGTTTAGATTCGCCAATTACATCATTTACATCCATTGTTTGTAGACGTCACAAAATACACCCTAAAAGAGAAACATCAAAAAGTGTCAGAAAATAATCAAGATATTGGCACTGGTTATTTTAGAAGTTGATTAAAAAGTGCCATGCAGGTTACATACTTTTGGCTTGTGCTTCTCATTAAATCACAATTTTTCAAAGTTTATTCTACAATTCAAATTTGCAATGTACAAAATAAAGAAGAATAAAAGTATTACCTAGAAAAAAACTTAACATTGAAATCCTAGCATACACATGCTTTGCTTATGTAATAATTTTTCTATACAATGATGATAATAACTTATTTTAATTAACAATAGTCAATGAAGCGATATATTACATTTCAAACCTACAAAGAGTAGCTTTTTAAGTAGAGGTGACAATGCGAGCTGGCCGCCTCGTTTAGGCCCGTCCCGCATAAGGCCCGCACACCGCGAGCCGGTCCGCCCCGTCCCGCATATTTTATGCGGGTCACATACTTTGGTTTGCCCTGCATATACGTTGGCTCGCGGGCCGATCCGCTTTTTTTTTAATTTTTTTTAATTTTTTTTTATGATAAAACTTTCAATGTTTAAAAATTGGAAAACGTTAAGAAGTTCACAAAATTAAGTAAAGACTTTGGCGAATTAGATGATAAATTGATAATTCAACATTTTCATCATATTCATATTATGACATACACAATGTATTCTTTAAATTTTAGCACATTAAAAATTACATAATACTTGTCTTTTTCAGTTATACAAGAATTTGAAATGTTAATGCAAGAGTCCATAAAAGAAGTAATTAATATACACAAGTACAAATTTTTTTTTTTAAATTTTATGCGAGCTTTATCTACGGATCCGCCCCGCATTTTTTCTGCGAGCCGGACGAGGTCCTAATTGTCATCCCTATTTTCAAGTGATCATATTTGATATGGTCTTTCTTTCGATGAGAATTCACACGAGTGAAATTTTTAAAAAATGACTTATCTAAATATTAAAAATAAATAAATAAATAAACAATTTTGTATATATATTATTTAATTTTCTCGTTTCCAGGTGAGATATTAAGTGGCATTAATAAAGAAGAATAATATATAAAGTCACGAGATATCTTTATTCGAATTTTAATATATTATTTATATAAACTTTTTACTTTCATTTTTTTAATTTTATACTATTTCTCTTCTTTTATTTCAAGAATCGGTCCCACAAGATAATTGAGGCCTAATCCTGAAGGTAACTACCAGCTATGGCTTTTCTTTCCTTTTAATGGCACAACTCTATTTCTGGAATTGTCCTTCTCAAGGTCTTAGGTCATGACAGACATTATTATGCCTTAGAAAAAAAAATACAAACAAATCAAATTAATATTTATTACTCCCATCCCAGACACCAGAACACAAAAACCCATATGCACAACTAAAAAACTGGTTCTTACAAAATTCCCTTAATTAAAAACAAATTTTAAAAAAGGAAACTTTGAAACGACTAATTTAATTGAATATATCCACCGAATACAAACAACTTTCCTTTGAAATTCATAAGCAAAGTTTAATAGGAGATTGAAGACTATTTACACAGTTTCCCTCAATTTGAATGAACAGAAAAATTCCAGTAAACCTAATTATATGTATGAGGATATTCATAAAATCCATAGCCACAAAAGAGATAATCATCTTCATGAAGCAGCAGGATATATAAATGCAAAAATCAGATCATTTTTAGTTAATGCAGCAATCCATCAATGAAAGTTGTAATAGCAGTGTTTAGCATTGGAGCATGGCCAAATCCATGTGTCTTTTCCAATTAAAAGAAGATCCCCACAGAAATAATTCAGTAACAAAACTGTACACATAAAATCTATGGGAAGAACAGGAGCATGATAAATGCAGCAGATCAGGTATTTAAAGATTTGAACATTAAGGTAAAGCAGAGGATATAATGTTCATGATGCGCATTAAACAGTAGGAAGCAGAGTATTTAGCCGATGATTTCAGAACCTCACCAAAACAAACCCTCCTTTTCCCTAACCCAAAAACAAAGCAATAATAAACCCAGCAACTAATGGCTTTTAATGTAAAAAATAAATAAAAACGCAGAGAAGCCACACCCTAGCTAATCCTATATCTAAAGCGTAATCTTCAGAGTTTCAGAGTACGAAAACGAAAAAAGAAAGCAGAAGAACCACAAAACACAGAAGCAAGGCCCCACCCATCATGTGCTACTAAATCAACGCGCATTCGAAGGGCAGTCCCTCGCAAAATGCCCAGACTCCCCACAGTTGTAGCAGCTACCACCGCCACCTCCGCCACCACCTCCGCCGTACCTTCCACCGCCACCTCCACCTTGGCTGCAGTCCCTCGCTATGTGACCCGTCTCGCCACACTTATAGCAACCCCCTCCACCACCACCACCTCCACCATATCCACCGCCTCCGCCATAGCCACCTCCACCATATCCGCCACCGCCTCCATATCCACCTCGTCCTCCGCGTCCTCCGCCGCCATATCCACCTCTTCCACCACCTCCGCCGTATCCACCTCTTCCTCCTCCTCCTCCGCCTCCGCCACCGCGGGTGCCCTGCACGGGCGATTCGTCAGGGCCGGTGACGTCAACGGCCTTGGTGCGACCTTCGGAATCGGAGTCGATTAGGAACTCGACGGACTCTCCGAGGGCGAGGCTGCGGAAACCGTCGGATCGGATGGAGGACTGGTGGACGAAGAGATCCTCGCCGCCGTCATCGGTGGTTATGAAGCCAAATCCCTTCTGGTCATTGAACCACTTCACCTTTCCCGTTACCCTCTGCTTCTCACTCTCGCTCATCTCTCCCTCCCCTTCGGATCTGATCTCTCTCTCTGTCACTGTCTGCTCTACGGCTCAAACTGCTCTGCACCTTCTGCCTTTTATACGTCACAATTTTGACCTACACTTCACTTTCACGCACTCCACCATCCAACGCCTCTGCTTTCTTCCTCTTCCATTTTCTTTCTTTTCTCAATTTTATTAAATTAAACCAACGGCTCAGATTCACTCTCTCCAATCGGACTCGGGCAATCCACGTCCCTCAATTTTAACTCTCCTTTATTTAATGCAATGCTAATCCATATGTGTTTCTAACACGACAACATCAATTAATGAAATCTTAAAACAATATTTACTTTTCATACTTTCACCATTTTTGTCTTTTACTCTTTTACTCAAAACCAAATCATAAATACTATATATAACTCCTCATTTATTTTGTGTCATTTAACCATCTTTTATTTTTAAAATTATTTATTAATCTCTACGTATTATTTTCAATATCATTAAGTTATCAATTTTTTATATCACCTAAGCGAGTCACACCGAAACCTAATGTTTTTTCAATCTATACTTTAATGTGGGTCAATCTACCCACCAAATGTCATCAAACTATTAAACCAATAATGGTTTTCCAACATTATTTTAAAATATTATATATATATATATATATATATATATATCAACGAATAATTTAACTAAGTATATAAATAAAATCAAATTTAATTAATTTATTAATTATTTGCTTTATTTAGATAGGAAAATCTCAGTCTTTTGATGAATGCAAAAAATTTAGACTATTTTTTTAAAGGTTTGAATTCGAGAAATAATGATTCGTATAAGATAGTAAATCTCGATTATTTGGATGAGTACATAAATTTTAGACTCTTTGTCTTGAAAGCTTGAGCATGGGACTATGGTCCATATGAGATTATGAATCTCAATCTTTTTGAGCAGGATAAAAAATTTATAATCTTTATCTGAAAAGCTTAAGTGTCTGAATATGATCCGTCTAAAATAATGAATCTTGATTTTTAGATGACTATGAAAAATTGATATTATTTGGATTTATTGGGCTTGAGGTTCACTTAGAACAATAAATTTTAATGACACCCCCCCACTCCAATCTATATAGTGAAACATAACTATTTGTGTCTCTATAAATTATCTACTACATTAAAGGAGACTAAAGGAGGCACATTGAATTTTTTTTTGGATTAAATCGATATTCAGATTCAACAAAAACAACTATAATTTCACAAAATTTACATTTTATTTCTTGTACTTTGTGATTATTCATTTAAAACATACACATACAATTTATATTCTTTTAGTTTATTTGAATACATTTAAAATTTTTCTAGTTCTGGTTATGTAAAATAATAAAAATGAAAAGATATTAGAAATTATATGTATCAACTAAGAACCAATGTAAGATGTTAAGGAAACATTCAGTATAAAGATCTGTTTGTAATGAAATCCGTGAATACTAATAATCATGAGAAATGGCTAAAATAAATTTTGTTATTAAAATTTTCTAAGAATATTTATATACATTTTTTAAGATAAGATGATGTTTTATAAAAAAAAAATTAAAGTTTTCTATCGTGGTATTTTTCAATGCAATAAAAATTGCATTTTTAAGTACGAAAAATTAAGCTCAAACCTTGCAATAAAATGATTTTGCTAGCAACATTACTTAACAAACATTGATTTATAAAAATGTTATATTTGAAGAGTAAAAAAAAAAACACATACATTTTAATAGTTGCCTGAATATGGACAGTGCATACAAGACTCGTATGGTAATATATCTAGTCTCCCACGTGTATCTACTCGACATAGATGACACGATCAAATAAGTTTAGAATAAAATTAAAATTTCAACAATTTTTTTATAAATATACAACTAACTTATAGAAACACAGGAGTAGACATTTCACTAACGGTGAAGATTTATTCTATATGTTTTAATTACAAAAACTCAAATAAAATGTTATATATTATATGTTTTAATTACAACAATTGTAATTTAGAAACTCAAATAAAATGTTATATATTGGTGAATCACTGAACTAAATGCACATTATATAGCCAAAAAAACATTGAGAATACCAGGGATGCCATTATTATGTTAACATAATTTGGACCATTGTTAATGCCGTTGGTAGCTACTGTTTCACTAATTAATTTTTATAAAGTGTGTTGCGAAATGTAAGTATTTACATTGTACCGTGACGTTGAATTTATAAATACTATGTTAGTCCCAAATTTTTTCAATTTATTTTAAACATAAATCCATAATAGTAATAAACATATGTTAATTTTAATACATTTTTATCAAAACAGTTCCATTCTCAGTTGCAATAAATACATTACGTTTATTTTAATCGTTCAATAATTATTAAGAAAGTTAGAAAAAATATATTGCGGAATAAAAACATCAATAATTTATGAGATAGCTTAATTAACCCTTGCTAATGCCAGAGTTTGAAAGTGTTTGAAACTCGGCAACATTAATAGGGTACCGTGTGTCTGGTTTTAAAAACGCAGCAACATCAGTAAAAAGTGCAAGAAAAAAGTTCAGCAAGGTGTTTGTTTTCTTTGTTTCCAATTTTGTCTCTCTTGTGAGAGTGGGAAAAGGAATAAAGAAGGTAGCACAGGAAGAGAAAGACAAAGAAGTTGAAGAATGTGATAAGGGTAATTAAATAGAAGGAAATAGATAGAGAATCCAGCAGTGATTAAGTGGGAAGAGGATTGAAGAGTGGAGGAGTTAGTGAGGGAGAGGGGAAGGAGCGGTGGCGTTGAGTGGTGGCGGGTGGACGGAGGTGGGTGAGGGGCACTGGTAACATTTGGTGAAGAAACCGAATGTGTCAATCTGGTGTACGAAGTTAACCATACTAGCCCATCCACCGAATCCAAACCCTACCACCACAACCCACACCACCACGAATACGTTGATCGTGTACGCACCGGCCCATCTTCCCACCAACTTCGGGGGTTGCTCCACCGCATTCTGCATTGCATTGCATTCCATCAACAACCACATCAGATGAAATCAAATGAAGCAGTTACAAATTTCAATGAAAATGAATAGACGGTGGTACCTGTCGAGCAGCGGGTGATTTGAAGGTGAAGATGTGAGCGAGGGCGGGGATGATGTAAACGGTGAAGCTGACAAGAAGAGATCCAACGGTGGAGTTGATGGGCCCAAAGAAGGGGAAGACTATGGCCAGAAACCATATGGGGATCACCACCGGTAGCCTCGCAAGAGCACGCTTGCAGAGGCTTCTACACTCGTGTATTCCTATTGCTTTCTCCCACACCAAATACAGTGGCGTGCATGCAAACCCAAATGTTATGAACTGCACCATCCAATATTCCAAACCCCAGTTATTGATTGTTAATTGTGAATTAATTATGAGTTAGATACTTAATTAAATTCTTGCCTGGTGGATGAGCATTAAAATGACAGCCATGTCACGGAAGGGTGACCTTGGAAGGAGAGAAAAAGCGTTGGAGTGATCAAGAAGCATGTCTCCAAATGCCCAGTATACTGCTGCTGCCGATGGAAGCGTCAGTGTCAGTACATACACACTGGCCAGTAAGTATATGGACTTGAATTTTTGAGGCTTCCACATCGCATGCATTATCTCCCTGTTCCATCTCACCACAAAACATCATCATTTCCTCCAACAATTACTGTTCTTTTAATGTACTTCAATCAAACACAGTTCAAATAATCACAGGTGTGTTAAACTTTGCATTGGTAATTACCAACCAATGGGGGAGTTTACTCATTTTTAGGCAGAAACAAAATAGAAAAGAGTGAAGAGAACAACAAAAGGGGAAATTTTTTGCTTAATTTTGATCAGCTGTGGCAGCTGTGCTACAATTCTGAAAGTTACAAGAAGGAAAGCTGGAATTCTTCTGTCCTCATGATAAGAAAAGCATTAAAGCTGATCCATTTAGAAAAAAGAACCTTGGCTTTCTACAACCAAAAAGGAGCTCAAGGATTCCCCAGAAAAAAGGGCCCTTCTTTTGCATGCATGCGTAACAGCATTATTTTCTTTTTGGAAAAAAGTAATACATAACATCTGGAAAAAACGTCAGCATCAGAATTTTTATTTTCTAAACGAACATGAAAAGTTACGATTCTCATCTTTAAGTAAAAAAAAAAAGAAAATCCATGGGACAAGGACTTAAGATGCTCATGTGCTACATTTTTTGACAGCTCGTGTATGAAAAGTCAAGTTTGAGTATACAGCAAATGACCTTTAGCCCCACTTCACCCTGCCTCGTTATTTTGCCATCCAATTTATCATTCGTAAGTAGAATAAATTTATACAAGTATTATCCCATTAGCAGCAACATTAACGTATGCGTTCTAACGAAGCCAAAATCGGAGGAGGAGAAAAGAACCAGTTGTCAAAACATAAAAGATACGATTCATAGGAATGGTATCAGAGGTGAAATATGAGTCTTACACAGTAACGGCATGTCCCCCGAATGTGTAGAGAATGTTTGTGGCCCCCGTAAAATATAGAACCAATTTAGTCGGACCCGAATGCTTAACCCCTTCTACCTACACAATCATAGCAACATCAACATTCCATGTTATTATAGCAACAACCACTAACAAATATAAACATTCATATAGCATTTGCAAAGCTGAAACTATTACCTGGCCGTGGGTGAGAGAAGCAACAGTGAGGTACCAAGCAGTGTAAGTGGTCATGAGGAGGCCAAGAAAGGACCAGATTCTGTAGTTGTGGAAGGAAGGGATAAATACAGTGGTGGCACAGCATGCTCCGAAGATATAAGTCCAAGTTCTCTTATCCAAATTATCATTTATGTAATATATGTTGCTGCAAAAGAGTTAACCATGTTACTACCAAATGAGTTGCAAAAAGACTGAATTTTGCGTTGGAGTTAGATGATATATATACATACCTTGCACAAGCTATGAGTTGGATAACAGATCCAAAAAGAAGAAATGTGCAGTTGAAGGCCAAGCCAACGTTTCTCCAGTGCTTCCCGAGGAGCCCGTCAAGAACCTCAAACCACTGAAAAAACTATGTTGTGTTAAACAGAAACATGAAAAGGGGAAGGAAAATTCAGATTTGAAAAGTGGGAGAGAGTTGAACCTGGATGACATGGTTCCTGAAGTTGAATTTTTCTCTCTCTTTTCTGGTTCTGTATTCAACGTAGAGTGCGCTAATGAGGTAAGCAGTCCAGCAACCCAGCAAGCCGTAGAAGAGTTGAAAAAGGGTGCCAGAAAGCATTCCCAGCTGGGAAAATGAGTAAGGTAGCGTAAGCAGAACTTGAGCCACCTGACATAAACACTCTGTGTTATTTTGGAGGCTGTTTATGATAATATGATATACTTTGAGAAGAAAGAATTAACACATTTTGGGAAACCAACCTGGTTGGAAGCACAGCTAAACCAAGCATCGTAAACAGAACCACCATGCCACAAGAAGCTTAATAACTTGGATTTTATATCCCCAGTCTTCCCTTCACTTTCCATCTCCTCATAGTTCCCAACTATTACAGTTTCAACCTCTTTCTCCGATGCCATTTTTCTTGTTCTTCCTGATCGATATCACGATAACTTACTTTCTGTTACCACACTTAAGGTTGGTACTTGTTTATATTCTGTAGATGGGTTTGAGTACTGTGAACTGTGGGAGACAGGGTTGGGTTGAGATTGGATTGGATGAGAGAAGAGTTTAAGAGAGGAAGTGTATATATATACTGATATGTGCATCGCAGAAAAGGTTCTGTAAGGCTGTCAAAGGTTCTTCTCTAAGACTGTGAACACCCTTTTTGTGTTGCAAGTCTGAAAAGATTTAGAATAATAATCTTGTAACCTATTCTTTTCAATATAATATTCGTTATTCTTTTATATAATTAAAGTGACACATTAAATAATAATAGTATAAGTAGCCTTTGTTATCCATCTTTTTATAACTCAATAATTTAATTTATGATTCAATTAAATATTATTTTTAAATAATTGTCCCATTTGTTATAATATTTTATTAAAATTTGAAAACAGCTTTTGATGTAAAATCTTTATTGCTAAAACATCAACATTTTTTGGAACTAGGGAGTGTATTTTAAGATTAATTTTGTCGATCAGTAAATTTAAAAGGAGACAATTTTCTGTAAAGATGTTATAACAATATTATTCTGCATTAGAACTGTACATGCGATGATGGAGAATAATTGTTTTATGAGGCAAATACTTGATGGACCAAATTGGTGGACCAAATCATATTGCCTCATAAATTAGTTTGACCGAGTAAAAAAAAATCATCAGTTTTTGGGTAAATTAGTTGTAATTAAAAAAAAAATGTTTCATATTTGATCAACATGAGATTAGTTAATTTCCTTTCAAGATTTTAATTTACAATCCACGTTTGAAATTTTCTTCAACTTGCATTACTTCTTGTTTTTCTCTTATGTCGTATTTCCTTTTGTCTCTTATTTCCTTCAACTTTATATTCTATAATTTAATTGAACATTTTGTAGTTTTATTTCAAACTATTTTCAAGTTAATTGTTTTTACTTTTAATTCAAAATTTACATAGTTTTATCAGAAAGATTCTTTTCTTTTGTTACCGAAAGAACACAACTCCCACATTTCTTTGTTCTTTTCTTCTTGTAGCTAATATCAAATACAATGAGACAAAATAAATAGATAAAGGCATAAAGCCACCCCTTTACTTCAGTTTTGTCACATATTTATTCAGCATTTCCAAACCTTTAATTAAAGCGATCAAAAAGCTTAGAAAACATTATTTCTCATTATTGGGTAAAAAAAATCTGTTCTTTTTCTCCATGCTTTTTCTTCATTAGGTTGAAATTTTAAGACATTGGGGCAGCAGGAAAAGTTACCAACCCTCGGGTTTCTTTGTAATTTGAATAAGCAGGTTGTAGAAGTCATTGATCATTGTGCTTCCCCTCATCATGATAAACAATAATGGCTTTTCATTTTTTTTTTCAATCAATAAAACATTATAAGCAGTGATTCTACAGATCCTGTCTTCACAAGAAAATTAAAGTGAGGAATGACAAAAAAACTTAATTACTATGTCACTTATCAGTTGCAATTCAAGAATTATATATGCAGTCATTGTTACGTACATTTCACTAGAGAGATATAACACCAATAAGACCTAGAGAGATATAACACCAATAAGACCTGAGTCCAATCATATAAGTTATTGATGTCACTCTCAATCCAAAATCTTAAAACAATAGATTTATGAGTCTTTATCCTTATATAGTGCTCTTTACTTTCTGATTTCTAACCAATATAGAACTTAGACTCACACTTGAATTTCTAACGGTGATTAATTTATTACAGTACATAATTATTTCATTACTTTCTTTGCAGGCAAAGTTATATATAAAATTTTGATTCAGTAAAAAAAAAGACTAAGGATTCTAGTCCTACTTTGTAGGCTCTGGGACCAGAAACATTCTCTGTTACATCATGTGTCTGCTTAATCACCTCCAATTTGCTGCAAATCTTACACTTAGTTCAATTTTGTTCGTAGCATAATAAGCACCTTGCCTCTCCTTGGTTTATGTCATCTCTTAATGACATTATTAGTGTTCTGATACATAGAAATATCTTTGTTATGGTTCGATTAAATTTTTACTCTTTTATTGTCAGGCCAAGTGGTGGTTAACGTGGGTGTCTGCATAATTAGTGCATTCACTCTGTTCTGCACGTTTTGAAGCAATTTCGAAGGCAAAATGATGGTTAATGTAAATTCCATGTCGTGATTCAATTATGAGTCTTTTCAGCTGATTTCCGAGAATAGATCTGCATCATGTTTGCGTCAGAACCCAACAAAAAAATAAAATGTAGACCGCATGGGTCATGTGGCGAATTGCAACCTTAATACTTGTTTCTCGATTATACATATGGTTCAATGAAGACAAGTTTTGATTGGTGCTTCTGTCATCAAGAACGAAGATTCGTGTGCATTCATTGCAAATTAATGCAGAGATTGATGTTGTAATAGATGCTATTTGAAATAAATTGTCTTTCTTGAATGGTCTTTGGTGGTAGTACTAACCAATTAATTCTACAAAATTGTGTTCTAAAATTTGAGTACGAAAAATATAATCTGAAGAATTGTTTCTTATTTTTATTTATTTTCATGTTTTGAATTAAATTTAAAGATATATTAAAAACTAAAAATAACTATATGTTACAAGTTCCACGTCAACTATTAGAAATAAGACAATTTCATAATATATAAATGAGATGTAAACTTTATCTTATAAACTAATTTTGTGAAGTTGAGTTAGACTTAAAATCTATTTCTAACATGGTATCAGGAGTTAGAACCTATCTTAACAACCACTTATAACACCATTGACATCCTTAACAACCAATATAAAATATTGCTCTGTCAAAATAATAAGAATTTTTTTCAATATCTTTGTGGGAATTATTTGATTAATCATCCAAATAATCTATTAATTGAAGTATTCATTCAAATTGTTTTTTTTTTTTCCATCTTTGTTCATTCTCGATTATTAAAATATGTAACTTTTGTCTCTTTGATATTTGATCAGCAACAATAAAAATCGTTTAATTTATAACGTGATGATACCATAATCATGTGTCAAATCCATGTCTGTTTTACGCAAAAACTTTTAGCTTTGCTGCAGAATTTACCCTTCATAATGTTGTGCGAATCTGATGACTACACATTCTCTACTCATGCCAAACATAACATGCTTAAATTATGTGCAGCAATGATTTAGACTCCATATATGGAATTATATATACTTTTGGCTTTGCCATTCGCTATTTTTACGTTGCTACTTATTCTATGCATCAATAATGGAGACAGCGAAACAAAACCTGATTTGACTTCTGATTCAATTTCTTAACATGGGTGTTTAGTACTTTAGATAATCAATTCTTTGTCTCCGTGGTTGCATCTCAACTTTATTTGCAAAACTGGGTGTCTATGATTACATATGGAAAGTAATTAATTGAAGCAATTTCATGTCAATTACGCACTCAACAGCTAAAAAAAAATCACTTAAATATCTTTTTGGTCCTCATTTTCGTAGTGTTTGTTGCGGATGGTCTTCATTTTCACAGAATGTTTAAAATGGTCCTCATTTTTACCGAATGTTTAGAATGGTCCTCATTTTCGCAATTCGTGTTTTATTTGGTCCTTTTCTGTAACGACGTTTAAATCATTAATGGAACATTGTACAGGTGGCACGGTTTGTATTAGGGTGTATTACGTGTACGGTACAGGTGGCTAATTAATGTTAATTTTTCAATTTAGGGGAAATTTTGCAATTAGGGAAATTTCTTTATCTTCGTCTTTCTTGAGTTTAGATTTGCAGAGGAAGCAGCTAATACTTGCCATTTCATCATTGGATTGCAGTTGCACTTGCACTCTTCATAGTGGATGCAAGAGGCAAATCCATAATCACCATGCTCGAGGAAATCAGAGTTTATTTAATGGAAAGGTGGGTCACCCAGAGAAAAAAGGTTACAACTTTTGAAGGAAACATTTGCCCAAAGGTCCTTGACAGACTACATAAGGAAAAAGAGTTAACCAAATATTTGATCCCAAGGTTAGGTTTTTGTCTTTTTTAACACAATCAACTTATTCGTGTACTGATATGTGTAATGATATTTGCAGCTGGTCAGGAGAAAAGATATTTGAAGTGAGGCACATATATATCCATGGTTGGAGATAAGTACACAGTGAATGTGGATGCTCAACATTACAGCTGTAGGAAATGGCTTCTGACTGCTATCCCTTGCTGCCATACTATTGCAGCAATGAATTTCATCAATGTCAATGCTGAGGACTTCATACCAATCTGTTTTAGGAGATTCACCTATGAAGAAATATATCAATCCATCATCTTTCCAGTCAATGGTGAAGTCTTATGGGAAAGAACTCCCTACCCTGACGTCCATCCACCACATAAGAGAATCTTACCCGGAAGACCCAGGAAAAAAAGAAGGTTGGAAGAGTGGGAGTTGAGAAAGGATAACACACAAATCAGTAAAGGAGGTCATAGAAAAAAATGTAGCATATGCTGTCAGATTGGACATAACAGGAACGATTGCCCAAATAAGCCTGTGGATGAGCAGACTGCACCAGATGTCCAAACTGCTGAGAATGCACCAACTGCTGAAACTCAAACAACTCAACCACCAAGGAATGAATTGGAGAGTCAAGAAACACCACTACCAACACTAGAAGAACCATCTCAGCAGTTTAGAATGAAATTAAAGATTAGGAGGAGGCCATGATAGCAGCTACAAATGTCTTAATTATTTTTTAGAATTTCTGATGTAGAATTCATTATTGATGAACTGCATTTTGACTTTCCTTAAACTTCGTTCAGTTTCACTTTTGCCAAACATTGATGTAATGCATTTTGATGAGGATGAATTAATGTTATGAATTTAACTTCTTCCAGACTTATATCAATTTAATTTTTTCCAAACTTAAATCAATTTCACTTACTTCAATGCTCAGAGTAAGATGTCATTTTGAACATGTTGGGACTAATATCAACATAATCAAACAAATCATTTCTTCATTTAACAATAGTACAAAACAGATTGGACTTTAAAAGATTACACACAATAACAGTACGAATAATACAATAACAACTCAAGTGAACCCTATTACTAATTGCAGCCTCTTCTCAGCAACCTTCAATGACTTCTCCAAATCATTAATCTGCCTCATTTGTGTCATGATGATGACATCCTTTTCATCAACACCACCATTTGAAAAAGTTGCAGCCCACATTATTGGAACCACCACTCTGTAAATCAATAAACCAAAAATTAAAACCAATTTATTATTAACACAAAAATAAAAATAGATTGTACCCAAAATTTTCTACCAATATTCTTTGGAGTTCTTGTCATCCTCAAAGCAGCCATCTCTCTGCAACTACAAATCGGGATTAATTCGTTTCTCCTTGAACACCAATAGTGCACGAAGTGATACAACACGGTTGCCTCCAACGATTACAACCAGAGGTAAAGGAAGAAGATTGGAACCGTAACATACCTATATAATGGGATTGCAGGAAGAAGAAGATTGCAGCAATACCAATTGGGAAGGAAGGAACAAGATTGTCAAAACTCACCAACTGCCCAAACATTTCCTATCAAAACCCTAGCTCACTTATTTATCCCCAAATATATAATTAAGCCACCTGTACAGTACACGTAATACACCTTAATACAAATCGTGCCACATGTACAATGCTCCGTTAATGATTTAAACGGCGTTACAGAAAAAGACCAAATAAAACACGAATTGCGAAAATGAGGACCATTCGGTCAAAATGAGGACCATTTTAAACATTTTGTGAAAATGAGGACCATTCGCAACAAACACTACAAAAATGAGGACCAAAAAGGTATTTAAGCCTTATTTTTATATAATGTTTAATTTTGTTTTTTTTATCTAATATATGACTTTTGACCGATTATTACCGATAATTACATTGCACGGTTGGAAATATGAATCAAAATGGTGAACATAAACAGTTAAATCACTAGTGATCGAGACCAGAAGTTCAGTGATCACTATTTTACTCTGCAAAGAACCCCACAATAATCACTATTTTACAACATACGTTCAAGTTGTTTGATTGATAGGGATGAAACTAAGATAAATCCTCTGATTGTTTATTTTAGTCTGTTACATTCATTGGTTGAAGTATCGAAGCCGCTTTTCTTAATCATCGAGCTGATGGAACAGTAACGGAGGCAGTAGCATTGGATGAAGAAGCAGTAGTTGAGACAGACCTAGAATTGTCTTCTCGAGACTTCAAATTGGATTCAACAAACACAGGCATGGTTGGTCGCAGGTGGTCTACTAAGCTCTTGCTTTTCAGTAGCACTACTGCTTCAGACATTGTTGGTCTCGCTCCAGCTGATGCCTGAGTGCACAACAACGCTATTTCTATGGTTTTCTTTACTTCTTCTGCATCATACTCATTAGGGTCTATGGCCTCATCCACAAGCTCCAACTGCATGCCTCTCTCATACAGTCTCCAAGCCTGTTAAGTCAAAATCAAATGTCTCATTCCTCATACGAAAACATCATCAGAAAACCAACAACATAGAACTTTGCTTACTCGTTGAAGAAGGTATTCACGACCTTCCTCATCTTCTTTCACATTTGTACTCTTTTGGCCACTCACTATTTCTAGGACTACAATACCATAGCTGTAGGTATCAGCCTTCTCTGATAATTGACCATGCATTGCATACTCAGGTGCTGTGTATCCCCTGACAAGTGCACAGAACATGTAGCAGTCCGTAGTTAATGAATGAACACTTATACATAACATGTTACATTTTTCCAACATGAATGTCTAGAAATTTAAGTGAATGCAAATTGTTCTGTCTTACAATGTTCCTGCAAATCTTGTGCTAAGGTGAGAACGATCCTCTGGCAGAAGCCTTGCCAACCCAAAATCAGCAATTTTAGGCTGAAGATCATCATCCAGAAGGATATTAGCAGTTTTGATATCTCTATGTATGATGGAGACATGGAAATCTTCATGTAGATATGCTAGTCCTCTTGCTGTGCCCAAAATAATATCATACCGTTGTTTCCAATTTAAGGGACCTCTGTCACCTTTTTCCACCAGGTTTGTATCATATAGTTAAATGGGTGAAATAATAAAGTGATTTTTATTATTCTATTAGAGGTTGAAAGTTACCAAATAAAAATCTGTCAAGACTACTGTTGGCCATGTACTCATAAACCAGGATTCTTTCTTCTCCTTTAATGCAGCAACCAAGAAGTCTAACCAGATTTCTGTGATGAGCATTACTTATTAGCTTCACTTCACTCTCAAAATCATCCTCCATCTTGCTTGATTTTCCCAACACCAATTTCTTGACTGCAACAATTTTTCCATTTCTCAGAGTACCCTGATCAATATGATTGATTCATTTTAGAACAAAAGTGATTTTTCTCTGTTGTTAAAGTTGTTGTAGCATTAACTATTTCATTCTTGGGTTTTGGAAATCTGTGTCTCAGAATATCCTTATTGTGTTTTTGAACATGCTATCCATTGCAATACTCAAACACAATAGTTAGTTACCTTGTATACATCACCGAATCCTCCTTCTCCAAGTTTATTTTCGTTGCTAAAATTCTGTGTTGCTCCTTTCAAGTCGGCATATTTGTAATTAACTGGACCTTTCAACTCGGTTGCTCCCAATATATCACCTGGGAAGGAATATTAAGTAGGTTTGATTTTCTGATAGAGTAAAACAAGAATGTCTTCTTGGATTTACAGAATTTTGGATAAAACTCTTGTATTCTTGACATGAAGTTTGAAACAACTTCTGAGTATGTATTCTTTCCCAACACCAAGAATGTTTTGTGGTTTTCAAAATACTAAAATGAAAATTAATATCAAGCATAATGAAGTTAAAGATTTCAAAATTTGCAACTTACCTCTGGGAAACCTCTTAGGTTTTCTGGATCTTCGAAAGGCAAACACTGCAAGGATGATGAGAAGTAGACCTCCACCTCCAACAACACCACCTATAATGATCCACTTCTTTCTTGAACCTCCTGCAATACAGAAAAGTTATTAACTCGGTTGCACTGTTTTTATTAATTGATTTTATATTATCTGGGTTAATTTTTATAAGAGTAACTATTCAAAATTTCCAATTTATGTAAAATTAAGAACACTCATTATATATAAGTAAAAAACAGCTAGAGCATCACATGAATTACATTCATTAATCCAAAAAACAAAGGAAGGAAATTGCTGTAATGAATTCACCTCCTGTTAAATAGGGCGTGATATCAATGGTTTGATTATCAGGAAAGAAGGGTGTGGTGGAGTATCTCATGAAACAACCAGCATCATATGCTGTACCCGATGTGTTGTTGGAAAGACAATTTTGTAAGTTGTTGTATCCAACTTGCATGCATTTCAAACAATCATTCTCTGCGGCAGTTTCAACACATTGTGCAACAGCATAAATTGCACTGCCATCAACCAACTTTGTCTTTGTAGCTGCATAAAAACCTTTGGTTTTGGGTGTTACTGTTTGGAGTTGCATTAGCACTTGTTGTGCAACTAAGCTAAAGCCAACAACCATTGCACTCGTGTTTCCACACGATGCACCATTCCCAGGTTCTGTAGTCTGCTCGTAGAAACTCTCACTCTCGTACCTTGTCAAACCAACCGACATCAAATTCAAACATATTTACAAATTGACTATATTTGACTAAGATGATCCAAATAAAATTACTAATGTGAATAAGAAACCTGAGGAAGCAAGCGTCGTATATGATTCTGGCACCGTTGGCAGCAGAACAGTTGCGGATTTGGGTGGAGGCAGTGTTGAAGCAAGCAAGACATTCAGTTTTGGAGAGATAGTTTCTGCATTGAAAGATAGCATATGTTAGCACCTCTCCCCTGGTGCTATTTGCTGTGGCAAAGTGCTTGTTCTGATCATTGCTAATTTGTGCTTTCAGACTTGAAAACGTTTTATTGAGATTCTCAAAGAAGCTAGGCAAGTTCGATGAGTTGTATGGGCTGCACCCCTTGTTCAGTAGATGTGGCTGTGGATTTCCAACTGCACCATCAACAACATTATCACCACCACATCAAGGTTAAAGCCACTAACTTTACCTGTAGCTTCCTAGCTTTTAGCTTTTTAGTGCGTATGATTATACGAGAGCAAGTGTCTTTTAGTCATAGCTTATCCTGTTTTAATCTTCTTTGTGTGCGTGTTATCAGATTCACACAGGAAGGTTCTTTTTTGCTTACTTGAGAGACTAAATAGCGAGGGAGTTTAATCTTCTATGGTGGAAAACCATTGAAGTTTGACTGTTGACGAATGACTAATGGCCAGTGGATGGTGGACTCAGAAAGCTGAGTCAACACGAAGGCTTACTTCAACTGGTCCATGAATGATTTCATCTTATAGTGGAGCACTCACCACAGAATCTAAACAATTTGGAATAGATATATAATGTGCTTTCAACTCCATGACCAAGTATAATGATTAAAACAGATGTTTGTATATGAAATATCTTAGGCCACTTTTGTGCCACTTTCTTTTCATAATAAACTTAGAAAAATATGCATCTTCATCATTAATGTATCATTTTCTTAAAAATAGTTTAATGTATGTCCGTTTCTGAAACAAGCAAGTAAGTACATATTCAATCAACGATAGATCTAACCCTTTAAAAGATTTGAGGGACAAGGACAAAGACTGTCATGTCATATGTGTAATGTTCAGATATTCTTAAAAATTTCTAGCCATGAAGCCAAAAGAGTAACAATAGGTGGGTGCAACAGGACAAGTGTTTTTACCTGTGATTGAAGGAAAGTAAGAAGTTTCCATTTTGTAAATATTAATAAAATCAAACTATATAATATGCATTCAGTCATGAAAAATAAATGGGAATTATTGAAATTCTACCTTGATCTAAATAGGGTGTGATATGAATGGTTTGGTTATCAGCAAAGAAGGGTGTGGTGGAGTATCTCATAAAACAACCAGCATCATATGCTCTACCCTCTGTGTTGGGAAGACAACTTCGTAAGTTGTTGTATCCAACAGTCATACATTGCAGACAGTCAGTTTCTGTGGCAGTTTCAACACACTGAGCAATGGCATAAATTGCACTACCACCAGCCACCTCTGTCTTAGTAGCTGCATAAAACCCTTTGATTTTGGGTGCTGTGGTTTGGAGCTCCATTAACACTTGTTCTGCAACTAATTTAAAACTAGTGGCATTTGAACTCATGTTCCCACATGATACACCATTGTCAGGTTCAGTGGTCTCATTGTAGAACCTCCCTCTCTCGTACCTTGTCACATCCAACATCAAACTCAAACAAAATATTTGGATGACTACTTGTCACATCATTAATAAATTGATATGAAGTTGCAATGTGAAGTATAAGAAACAAATAATATAATACAAACAATTGACAGTCATAAAAGATCCAAATGAAAATGAGTGTAATGTGTTTATACAATATATAAACCTGAGAAAGCAGCCATCGTATATGACTCTAGCACCTTTGGCAGAAGAACAGTTGCGGATTTGGGTGGATGCAGTGTTGAAGCAAGCAAGACAGTCAATTCTGGAGAGATAGTTTCTGCATTGAAACATAGTATGTATGAGGATCTTTCCCCTGGCTTGTAATTCTGCAGTGACGAAGTGTTTTCTATGATTATTAACTTGATCTTTGAGCCTTGAAAACGTTCCATTGATACTGCTAAAGAAGCTATGCAAGTTGGATGCGTTGTATTTGCTGCACCTCTGGTTTAGCAAATGTGTTTGTGGGTTTGCAACTGAACCATATGCATAAACAATATTAATATTGCAGCAGCATATCAGGGCTAAGACCAGTAGATTAGGTTTCAGCATCATAACTTCTAGTCTAGCTATTTCAAATATTGAGTATCTTATCATAAGACACAGAACACACAAGTATTTGGTTACTTCTAGAACTTATAATATATATATATATATATATATATATATATATATATATATTATATATATATATATATATATATGTATATATATAGAGAGAGAAAGAGAGATACAAGAAGTGAATGATTTCCACAGCTACCCACCTCATATAGTGGCGCACTCAAAAGTAGAATTTAGACGATTTTGGAAAGTATATGCGACTCCATGATGATGTAGAAAGGAAAATAATGAGTGTTAGCATCTTTATTCTATTAGAAATTAAAATATCGTAAACCACTTATATTTTTTTTAATAATTAATGAAGTAATAAAATATATATTTTGATTAATAATATTATTCACAAATTGGCAATATGAAGACATGACCTTAGTTGGGGTTCGAGTAACATGTAAGAGATAGAAGGATATGAAACACATGCAAGTCTTGAGTTTAAGGAGGGGTTCCAGTTACAACAAATTAATTGAGGTGTTTAAAATAAATAGAGAATAAACAAATAAATTGTTTGCTATGATTAATGTATTGAATGAGACTGAGATTATGTCCCCCACATGTAATGTAACAACTACTTAAATGAGATTACGTTCTTAAACAAGATGCACTAATCAAATATTAGAACATCCTGAATGTAGCTAATTTAGGTCCATTCAATAAGAGTCCACGAGAGTACCATTATTCAAGAGATACAAACGGTTCATAAATTATTGTGTTAAGTTATTAGTTGAAGTGAAGAAGACCCTTTTCGACATCACATTATCATCGAGCTGATACAATAGAAATGGAAGCATTAGCATTAGATGAACTTGTAGAGTTTCCTTCCCGAGTCATGACATTGGTTCCAACAAACACAGGCATAGTTGGTCGCAGGTGGTCCACTGAGTTCTTGGTTTTGAGTAATACTACTACTTCAGACATTGTTGGCCTCGCTGCAGCTGTTGCCTGAGTGCATAATAAAGCAATTTCTATTATTCTCTTCACTTCTTCCGCATCATATTCATCAGCCTCTATGGCCTCTTCCAACAGCTCCAGGTGAGACCCTCTCTCGTACAGTTTCCATGACTGTTGAAAATCAAAGCAATGGTATCATGTCAAGAGAAAAACAATAATTCCTAGTTAACTATAGCAACTTTTGCTTACTCGTTGAAGAAGATATTCACTGGCCTCCTCATCACCCTTCACATCAGTACTCTTTTGACCACTTATGATTTCTAACACTACAATGCCATAGCTGTAGGTATCAGCCTTCTCTGATAATTGGCCATGCATTGCATACTCAGGTGCAGTGTATCCTCTGCAAGTGCATAATACATAAGCTTTTTAATCTCTCTCTTTTTGCAATGACTTGATGCTCGGTTAAATGTAAAGAAATTAAAGTTAACGCATTAGTTTTGCCTTACAATGTTCCTGCAAATTTTGTGCTGAGATGAGAACAATCCTCTGGGAGAAGCCTTGCCAACCCAAAATCAGCAATTTTTGGCTGAAGATCGTCATTTAACAGGATATTAGCAGTCTTGATATCTCTATGTATGATGGACACGTGGAATTCCTCGTGTAGATATGCTAGTCCCTTTGCTGTGCCTAAAACTATATTATACCGTTGTTTCCAATTTAGGAAACCTTTTCTGTTACCTGTTTGTTTCCCAAGTAAGATTGTTGCCAAAATGGGAAAAAAATGAATATATTTGTAAAAGAAAGATTAATTTCTATCAGTGTTTGACTTGAACTATGTACCGAATAAGAATCTGTCAAGGCTGCTATTTGCCATATACTCATAAACCAAGATTCTCTCTTGGCCTTTGCTGCAGCATCCAAGAAGTCTAACGAGATTCCGATGATGAACATTACTTATAAGCTTCACTTCACCTTCAAAATCATCCTTCATCTTGCTTGATTTCCCCAACACTAGTTTTTTTACGGCAACAACTTTTCCATTTTTCAGAGTACCCTGTAAGAAGTAGTTTGTGTGACTGAAAAGGGAAAATAGTAAATGGTTTTTCATGACGATGTTGAAAATACAGCATAAATTTACTTTGTATACAGCACCAAAACCTCCTTCTCCAAGTTTGTTTTCAGCACTGAACTTTTTTGTTGCAGCTTTCAAATCATTATACTTGTAGTTAACTGGACCTTTCAACTCAGTTGCTCCCAATATGTCAGCTGCTAATTAAGAACGCACACCACTTATGATTTTGTAATAAAAACTTTTTGATTTGCTTATTTTGTGCTTATAAATAGAACATTTTATTAAGAGATCTTTCGGAAACAAAAACATATTATCCACACAATAATCAAAAACCAACCATGAAAGAAACTGAAAACAGATTCTGAAGAAGAAAATTTCATTGAAGAAATTCTTTTCGTACTATATATCATTACATTATATATATATTTTTCAATTGAAAAGAACTCAAAATGAAAAGCATGAACTATTAATAACAAGCATTGCATTGAAGACTTTTCATATTTACATACCTCTTTGAACACCCTTTGATTTTCTAAACCATCTCCAAGCAAACAACATAAGGAGCAGAAGAACAGCTCCAATAACAACACCACCTATAATACCCCACTTCTTTGTTGAACCTCCTGCGATGAAGTAAGAAATTTGACATCAGTTCCAAACGAGCTCTGCAGGTACCATAAAAAAATTGAAGGCGAGTTTTTTCATTAGAAACTTTATTTTTGTTATGAAAACGGACAATAACATTCAAAACAAAAACACACATAATTGATACATCAAAAGAAAAAGGGAATTGTTTTCAACTGTACCTTGTTTTAAAAAGGGTGCAATATCAATAGTCTGATTATCTGCAAACAAAGGTGTGGCGGAGTATCTCATAAAACAGCCAGCATCATATGCTGTCCCATCTGTGTTGGGAAGACAACGTTGTAAGTTGTTGTATGCAACTTCTAAGCAGTTCAGACAACTAGTCTTCATGGCAGTTTCAACACACTGTGAAACGGCATAAATTGCACTACCACCAGCAACAGGTGTCTTTGTAGCCGCATAAAAACCCTCAATTTTTGGGGTTGCTCGCAGGAGCTCCATTAACACTTGTTGTCCAGCTACTGTAAAACCAGTGACAGTTGAACTCGTGTTCCCACATGATACACCACCGCCAGGTTCATTGGTTTCATCGTAGAACCTGTCGCTCTCATACCTCATCTCACATTTTCGGAATATCCAACATCAACATCGTAGGTAACATAGATATCATATTGGAAAAAAAAAATAATGTTTATTATAAAAACCTGAGGAAGCAGGAGTCGTATGTGATTCTGGCGCCATTAGCAGCGGAGCAGTTGCGGATTTGGGAGGTGGCAGTGTTGAAGCAAGAAAGACATTGAGTTTTGGAGAGATAGTTTCTGCATTGAAACATAGCATATGTCATCACCTCTCCCCTAGCTTTACCTTCTACGGCGAAGTGCTTGTTCTTATTATCACTGCTAATTTGAGCTCTAAGGCCTTCAAAAGTTTCATTGATATTGGCAAAGAAGCTACGCAAGTTGGATGCGTTGTATGCGCTGCACCCCTTGTTCAGTAGATTTGTCTGTATATTTTCAACTGCACCGTATGCATGAATATTATCAGAGCTCCACCATATCAAGGTTATTATTACCAGTAGCTCAAGTTTCAGCATTTTGTTGAAGCTACAAAACTTGCCTCAGATAACAAAAGAGCCCGAGAGACCAAGCATGATTAATGTTTTTGTTTTTGCTATACGAGGAGGGAGTGGTTCCATCTTCTACATTGCAAAAACATTGAGCAAGGTTTGACTTTTTGATGAAGAATTAATGCTGATTGATGACACTGTAGTGCATGTTGGACTCAGAAAGCGTGATCAACACGTAGACATATATAAGTTGCTCAATTAGAAAATTTGACGTTAACTTTTAATTAAGATGATTAAGTTAAGTTAACCCTCCATTCTTCTCATCACCTCTTACATTATAAATGGCATATTGACAAAAGAATCTAAACAGTTAGAAATATAGATGAAAAAACCTAAGATTGACATTTGTAGAGTTGTAGGACCTCTTGATCTCTTAAGCTAAAGTGAGAAGAGTGTCACATTCATCCCTTGAAACACAAATGGTTCTCAGAATCAGCAAATCTGCAATGTTTCAAACTTGACAGAAGCCAACATATGAAAAATTCTATAAGGAAACAGATGTAATAGTAGTTAAGGTTGTTAAGAAGCTTATTAATTAAGTGATTTATGAAAGTGGATTAGAGTTCAGATTCTTTGTTTTTGAATCTTCAAAGACAGTGATAGATTAATTGGTGGAGTGATTTGTTATGCAGACCAGAAAGCAGGTTGGTGGAGAAAGAGAGGAATTGAAGGGTTATCAATGAATGGAGTTGACCAACGGAAGATGCCCTCAGCCGCCTACTCTACGACAAAGAAGTAACTCAAGCTAAGTAGTGTTCATGGCACAATTTTAAACGAACTAAAATTAAGTGATATATTTTAGGAAAATATTTTTCAAAAGTTAAAATTATTATCAACTATATTTGCAAAAATTATTTTATACAAAATTTGTGTTTAAATTTATGTATGTAAACTATATAATATTACTTAACGAAAAATTTATTTTATTTTTTTCTTATTTTCCCATTCTATAAATATTCGTAGAAATGTTTTCCAATATTATCGTAATCTTTTTCTTCAAGTTTGCCGAGTTAAGACAAAAATGACTATAACTTAAAAAAAGAACGTGTGTTTTGCTTCTTGCACCCCCGTAATATTTTTTGCACCCTTCTTCCAAATTTTTAAAAGTGATGCATATGTTTTTTACTCATTAAATTTAAATAGGAAATTGAAATTTATCTTTGTCCCAAATTTTGATACATTTTATTTTTATACTTTAAAATTGAATAGATATAGTTATTTTAACTAGCAAAAACACAGGTGCTGTCGTGTCTGTGTATTCACTTTTTTTTATGTAACTATATAAATAATATTAATAATTATCAATGACAATTTATGATGGGTATACTACTTAGATTGGTTAACAAATAAAGCAGGAAATTACTAATTCGTAAGATTGTATATCAACTGATATTTAATACATTTGATCAAGATTTGGGGTTAATGAGTTATATGTGATGAGTCAATGGTAGTTGTCTATAAATATACAAACTGTTTTAGTAGGTGTTTATAAATATACATTCGTTAAAAAATTGAAATATATATTTACTACATACATGATGTAGAAAAAAAATTAGTAAATGAAAGTATCGTACATTTACATCCTTAACCATTTTTTAAATTGGGAGGCCAAATAAAGATTGATGTCTAGGACCCGTATACAGCTGCTACTTGAGATGCAGTTGGAAGATTATACTATGGTTGATTCATAGGGCGCTCTTTAATGAGTAAAGAACATATCTGAATATTTGGTTATTGGACAAGTTGTCAAAATACATGCACTCAGCGATGTAATATTTGTTGCAATTTATGAAGTAGAGGATTTTCCAACATTCTATTTTGTAATTTACATTCAGTGTCATAAATGTACAACTACAAAATTGCTAAGTTATAAAAAGAAGATTGAATTGTAATGATAAAATAAAATGATGTTGTGTATAAATGTTGTAAAGTTATAAAATGATTAAAAATTAAAAACATTGTTGTGTAATTAAAAATAAAAAATATTAATTTTGGAAACTTATAAAATCAATAAAAATTAAAAATAGTTATAATGAAAAATATTTATGAAAAAATTTCATGTAAACTTATAAATTAATAAAAATTTAAAAATATTTCGAATGAAAAATATTTATCTTATAAACTGTGAAACTTATAATGAAAAATATCTTTATAGTAAAGTTATTAAATAATTTAAAGTTAAAAACAGTTGTAGTGAAAAATATTTATGTTGTAAACTTATAAATTAATAAAAAATTAAAAATACTAATAATGAAAAATATTTACACTGTAAACTTTAAAAATTAAAAAAATTAAAAAACTTATAATAAAAATTATTTATGTAATAAACTTAAAAAATTATTAAAAAAATAGAAATAGTTATCAAGTAAACTTATAAAATGATTAAAAATAACCTAAAAAAAATTGGAGAACCAAAATAAATCACACATCATAATTAGAAAATAAAAAGATGAATTAAGCCAAAAATTATTAATATTAATCTTGTAAACTTATAAAGTGATTAAAAAATAAAACTACTTATAATGAAAATTATTTATGTTGTAAACTTAAAAAATAATGTAAAATTTAAAAAACTTATACTAAAGAATATTTATGTTGTAAACTTGTAAAATTATTAAAATTTTGAAATACTTATAAGGTAAACCAATAAAATGATTAAAAATTAAAATCATTGACTATAATTAAAAATTATAAATATTAATCTTGTAAATTTATAAAGTGATTAAAACTTAAAAATTTATAATGAAAAATATTTATGTTGTCAACTTAAAAAAGAATGAAAAAATTTAAAAACATATAATGAAAAATATTTATATCGTAAAGTTATAAAATTTATGACGTAAAATTCATAAGTAAAAATTATTTAAAATAAAAAATATTTATCTCGTTGGTTGTGAAGTTATTAAATAATAAAAAGTTAAAAACAGTTATAATGCAAAACAGTTACAAATACCGATAAGGAAAAGTATTTCTGTTGTAAAGTTATAAAATAATTTAAAATAAAAATAAATTTATAATAAGATTTGGTGCACCTGTTGGATTTCTCTTCCAGATTAAATGTTTGAACCGGTGGAAAGGCTTGAAACCATTAAAAGAACACTGTGCGAAGTATGCAAATTGTACATCAATCACTATGCAAATTGCACATTGGCAAGATAATTTCACGAAACGAACAGATGAAATGATGTGGTTGTAAGAAAAATAAACCATAAAATAACGGTTACATATGAAATAATTTTAAAAATAATAAATAATTTATTATATTAAAAAGGATAAAATAGAAATTAAAAAAATGATAAAAAAAAGAAACCTCTTTATTATTATTATAGATTATTATTATAGATACCGATTGTGTTAGTATCGTAATCATTAATTAGTTTTATCGTGCCCTAATAATAATAATAATAATAATAGATAAACAATATGCTGACAAAGTAATGACAATGAATGATTTTGAAATAATATATATAAAATTAAAATTAATTTATAAAGGATTGAGTAAGGCTAGAAAAAAGAAAGTCTAATCTATTTAAAATATAAGTTAAATCTTACTCATACTTATTTATTATTAAGTGGTGTGTTCGGTTTAATACCTTTAAACAATGTTTATTGCAATTGTTGTGGCCATCATAGTCATGACATTGTCATGGAACAATTATTTTGAAATTTTTTAATTTTAGTATAATTATACATTAATTAATTAAGAAACACGAATAAATTTTATTATACCAAATTCGTTTAAGAGATTGCACTGTTTTTTTATTATTCATATCGGGAGACCCTGACTAACGCAATATTCTTGCACCATTTAATAATTTCTACTTTGCTTCCCATGACTGTGGTTTACATTAGTTTGATATTTAAATATTAGTTGTTAATTTATATGATATAAGCGTTGGAATAATACTGTCAAATCTTTATATATGTGACGTTTTATAAAATAATGGTATACTTAAGTTGTTATAGTCACGGTATTGGCCAATAATTTTAAAAATAAAATAATATATTTAAAATCAAGTTGAGTTTTAATGTTTAATTTCTATAAATAATTAGTAGAGTTCATTGTCCAAGTATTATCTTTGCATCATATGTTATTCATCAGTTTTTTTCATGTGAGATGCTGCTTGTTTTATAATCTTAATGATGTATAGTACCAAACCCTAACTAAAAAAAATCGTATTTAGAGGGATTTTTTTGCATGTTACACAATTCAAGTATAAATTCTTAGACCACAAGAATTTGAAATTGAATGATAGATAATCAATTATATAATTAAGAAAAGTAAGACATTTGAATTGTGTGTCAGACAGAAGACTATGTAGTGATTGAGAGGAATGAGTCTGAGATATCGTGGAGGAGTAATAATGATGCTAACAAGGATAATGTGCTTAGAAATTTTTGCTTATGTGAATGGTTTTCTTAGCTTATGTAAAGCTACCCACCTCATAATGGCACACTCACTACAGAACCAAACACTTTGAAATGTACTTTAACCTATCAATGATATCTAATATGAATTTGAATTTTTCAAACACTTGTGGAAGTTTTTGTATACACTGTGAAAATTCTGTCCAGAAAAATACCCAAACTTTCTTACAAGAAAATGCAAAATTAATGGGAGCAAATGACCCTCTTTTCCTAGCCAGTCCAAATCTTCACTAATGTGCTTCACTTCTACAAAGTGGCCAATTCATCAACTTCACATCAATCACTATTTGTAGCACTAAATGAGCAACAATAGTACAAGAATTATGGAAGAAAAATCCCCTTCTTTTCAAATATTATTTCCTTCAGTAACTCAAAACGTTTAATCCCTTAATTCATCGAGCTGAGGGCATAGAAATTGAAGCAGTAGCATTAGATGTGGAGGAACCAGTTGAGGTAGAGGTGTCAGCTGCCCTAGTCCTCAAGTTAGATTCAACAAATACAGGCATAGAAGGCCTAGTTTGCCCTAATGAATTCTTGCTTTTCAGTGAGGCCACTACTTCAGACATTGTTGGCCTTGCACCAGCTGATGCTTGAATGCAAAGCAAAGCAATCTCTATCACTTTCTTCACTTCTTCTGCCTCATACTCTGCAGGATCCAATTTCTTGTCAACCAACTCCAAATGCATGTTTTCCTCATACAGCTTCCATGCCTGTTAAAACAACACCGATTAATCAAAATTCATGTTAACACAACTTTTAAGGTAATATGGTAAAAGAATAAACTTATGTCAGAAGTCTCATGTCACGTCGATTAGAGATAATGTCAATTTACGGTATATAAGTATTTGTAAAACTCATCTTTCACTTTGAGATTGAATTAGACTTAAAGTTTACTTTTTAACATGATATCAGATGCATTGGTTAGAACAACCTCATGTGAAATTGCTTACCCTTTGAAGGAGGAATTCACCATTAGCATCTGCCCTCAGTTCACTATTCTTTTGGCCACTTACGATTTCTAGAAGTACAACACCAAAGCTGTAGGCATCAGCCTTCTCTGATAACTGACCATGGATTGCATACTCTGGTGCTGTGTATCCTCTGACATGTATATAATTTTTATAGCATGAGTAATGGAAGAATGTTTATTCTCACACATACCGTGAAATGGAAACATCAAAGAAACAAACATTTGGTCGGTCTTACAATGTTCCTGCAAATCTTGTGCTGAGATGAGATTGGTCCTCTGGTAGAAGTCTTGCCAACCCAAAATCAGCGATTCTTGGTTGCATTTCATCATCCAAGAGGATATTGCTAGTTTTTATATCCCTATGTATGATGCAAACGTGGAAATCCTCATGCAGATAAGCCAAACCCTTTGCTGTGCCTAAAATTATGTCATATCTTTGTTTCCAACTGAGGGGATCATTTCCTTCACCTGTTTTGAAAATTTTAGCAAACAGATTGAGTAAAGAGGGGAATATGTAGAAAACAGAGATTCACAAAACGATTCAATTAGGAGATTGGTGTGAGTTTTACCGAATAAGAATCTATCCAAGCTTTTATTTGCCATGTATTCATAAACAAGGATTCTTTCTTGGCCTTTGCTGCAACATCCAAGGAGTCGAACTAGATTCCTGTGATGAACATTGCTTATAAGCTTCACTTCACTTTCAAATTGATCATCGACCTTCCCGGATGGTCCTAAAATTAATTTCTTCACTGCAACTATCTTCCCATTTTTCAAAGTGCCCTGTTCCATGAATTGGTGATTTTAGCAACAGTTCTAAAAACTGATTTATCTCTGCCTCCAGAGAGGATAAACTTTGTCTCTTCTTAGTATTACCTTTCTCAGAATGAATCATGCTTGTTTTAAAACATGTGAATCAATAAAAATATATAAATTACCTTGTATACATCTCCAAAACCTCCTTCTCCTAATTTATTTTCATCACTGAAATTTTTTGTTGCAGCCTTCAAATCCTTATACCTGAAGGAAACTGGACCTTTCAAGTCTGTTGCTCCCAATATGTTACCTGACAAAGAAACGAAATTTGGAATATCTCAGTGAATAAATGGATCCAATTATTCATCATAGAAACAAAGAAATTATACACTCCACGTTAACCAAACTTATAAGAAATCATCAATTCAAAGATTGTCCAAATTGTCTTACCTCTTCGAACCTTCTTGGGTTTCTTGTACCATCTAAGCAATGCAACTAGTGCAAGGAGGATTACAATAAGAGCTACACCTCCAACAACCCCACCAATAATAGCCCCCTTTTTGCTTGAACTCCCTGCAAGATAAGAAGACAGTTAAAAAGGTGATACACTTCTTGATAGGTATTTCGATGACTCCAGAGACACAACACTAATAAAACAGGAGTCCAATTCACATATAGATTGAAATCACTTCTGATCCAAAACCTTAAAGACGGTATGAGTTTATAAGTTTATGAATCTTTATCTTTATATCATCAACTTTCTCATACGTCAACTCACACTTGATTTCCAAACACCAGTATCATTCATTAAACCTTGTATATCAAAATCAATGTAAAGAAATTATCCTTTAACTCTACCTTGTTGCAAGAAGGGTGTGATATCAATGGTCTGGTTATCAGAAAAAAAGGCTGTTTCTGAATATCTCATAAAACAGCCAGCATCAAAGGCTCTTCCCTCTGTATTAGGTAAACAAACATGAATGTTGTTGTATCCAACTGAGAGGCAATCCAGACAACCACTCTCTGAGACAGTTTCAGCACATTGTGCAATGGCATAGATTGCAGCACCAGCCACTTGTGTCTTGGTAGCTGCAAAGAAACCTGTGATTTTGGGAGTTGCAATTTGCAGATCCTTCAACACTTGCTGTGCAGTTGTGTTAAAATCAGTGGCTCCAACTGCTGTCTGATTTCCACAAATCATACTGTTCCCAGGCAAAGTTGTCTGGTCTAAGAAGCCAGCACTCTCATACCTTAACAAAACAGTTAAAATATGAAACATCAAAGTTAGTTATGACTCAATCTAACTCATTTTCTTGTCACCATTCTCAATCACTAGTATTTTCTGTTGACGTAATCATAGTTTTCTGTTGGGTTATATATTCTTTCATATGTTTTGGTTATATATGAGTTATCGTGGTTCTATATAGTTATATGACATTAGTCTTACACATATAAGACATTTGACACCATTTTTACCTCAAAATCTTAAGGTAACGGTGTTATAAATCTTTAATCTTATATGTATTTAACTTTATCTATTCTATTTAATGTGAAATTTTTGACTCATACTTGGACTATTCCAAACACTTTCTCGCATTTGGATTATTCCAAACGTTTTCTTAGACAATAAAAAAAAGAAAATTGGAACACTGTTTACACATTCAATGGTAGTACAAAACATGATTTCTTAATAGATTTCTTAAAAGCCTCATCGAGAAAAAGGAATTTCGTAAAAAATCATAATAGATGTTTGTGTTTAAAAACTTAATTGAGATGGAGCACTTTTCAGAATTAGAGAGGGAGTTGGTTTGGTGCCATTAAACATAAAATTAGAGGAAATAAGTGTAATTTCGTCTTAATAAATCACATCGGCAAAAACTTAACTACAATGTTATTAAAAAATAAAAATTAAAGTTTTAAAATACAAAATTAAAGAATTTCTATAAACATAAGATTAATTAAACTTTTATATTTTTAAAGAATTATGTTTAAAAATAAAAAGTAAAATATCATTTTCTTAAAAATATGATTTTTTTTATACTTTATCAGAAAAATTAGAATTTTGCGATAGTATATGTTTATAATATATTTTCAACATAGAACAATTAAATTAAAGATTTTTTTTCTTGTAAAAAATATTTTAGTGTTTATATTCTACAACCTTATTTTTAAAATTTTCGTAATTTTGATATTTAATGTTTAGTTAATAAATTATCTAAAACTTAAAGTGAGTTTAATTTTATTAGAAATATAAGAAAAACAAATATATATTTTTTAAATTGAAGAAAATATAAACGTTAATTAGTATAATTTTAGGAAATAGACAAGTGAAATTTCTTCTAGTAAATAAGAATAGAATCTCATATTTTCAACGTTATGTTATCTATGTTGCACTAGTTTAACAAGTGCACATCACCCTATATTGGTCAACTCATAGGCCAATAGCATTTTAACCAATGAATATACTGTATTCTATTTTATTGTATCGTATTATTTTTATGATTTAGTTTTGAAAAATAGTCATGCTTTAATGAAATTAACCAAAGATCATGCTAGGTCAACTCAATGATCTTGTGACCACTAATTAAACAATAGTAGTATTAAACCCCTAATTAATGGTTCAGATTAGAAGTAATATGCTGGAACAATATAGAAACAACAAATTATGTATTTAGGACAAGTATATAATGCCAAAACATTTAGTTCATTGACTACACTTGATTTATATAAATTATTGATTATATTTTAAAAGAAATTATAAGAGATATAGAAGTGCAAGTTTGACTTTAGAGGTGTCGATTTCATTATATAAATCTTATTCTTAATGTTTTTATCTCCATTTTGTGAAGTATATGCATCATATTATGCTTTATTGAAAATTGTTATTAATATTTCACGAGATTAGAAATGAGAAAAATAATAAGAAAATCTATGTTTGTTTTTCTGTTTACGTGTATATATTAGATGATTAAAGGTAAAAGAAAATAACATGAAAAACAAAAACATGTATACATACAACTGGTTTATGGTAGAGAGAGAAATGGATAAATAAGGGATATATAAGATAAAATAATGACGAAGGAAAGAAAGAAAAATAATATTATATCAATAAATAATATATAATTCGAATAAGATTAACCATTTTCTTGTTGTCAACTTATGCAAGCTAGGGACATAATGGGAATATGGTACTACTGTTAAATCATGTCATCACTCATTATTAATTATTAATAATGTTAAAAAGTCAACTAGCATTTATATTTTATATTTATTTACCCATTGGGAAAACTGTAACTAACACTCTCACATTTTTTTTCTTTCAAGAATAGTTAAATCATATTTATTAAAGTTTTTTATTTTATTAATTAAATTTTGGGAATACATTTTCTAACAAATTTGTTTGAACGCAAATCTCTATTAATGGACAAAATTAACAAAAATGCATTTTTGTATTAGTTGCTTTTATATTAATAAATTTCTCTATCGATTTTACAGTTTTGAATAAATTGCAATTAATAATAAAATGTGTTAAAATAAGCATATAAGAAAAAAGTATTATTGACACTTTAATTACATCCCAAACTATATACAATTATTTGGTAGATATTTTATTTACATTTGGGTGTGAACTCTAATTAAATTCAGACCACATAAACCTTTTTATCTCTTCATCTAGAATGCTGAACCACGACTCATGACTAAACCAATAAAAAATTCTTCACTACTTTAATTAAGGTCTTGTCAAATTATTTTTAAACTTTAGTCTCTTTACATTATTAACACAGTAGAATTAAATCTCCATGCCCCACCTGAATTCACAATTTGATAATTAATGCATGCAAGTTCATACATAACAACATGGATTCAATACCCAAAAAGTCCAACCATTGGAATTCCATCATAGACACGACAACTATGAAATCATTATATTTTCCAAAGAAATATCTATAGAATTTCTTCCACAGTATAATAATAATAAAAAAAAATGTTTTAATACATATATATAGATATAATAAAACAATATTTTTATAGAATAATAAGACTGCGATGAAGAAAGAAATAGTGATGCATATAGGTGGTGAAGGTGTACCTGAGGAAGCAACCGTCATAGATGACACGGGCACCGTTGGCCCCGGCGGAGCAGTTGCGGATTTGGGCGGCGGCGGCGGCGAAGCAGGCGGCGCAGTCGGTGGTAGAGAGGTAGTTTCTACATTGGAACATGGCATAGACAGGGTCTTGTCCTCTAGCTTCTTGAGCCGTGGCAAAGTGCTTGCTTTGGTTGGTAACTTGAACTCTGAGATCATCCAAAGTTGCGTTCAGATTTTGGTTGAAAGTGGACAAATCCGTGGCGTTGTATTGGCTACAACCCTTGTTCAGCAGAAGAATTTGAGGGTCTCCTATGGCACCCTCAAGGCTCCATAATAAGATGAACACAGTTAAGGGTAGGAGAGTACTGAGATGCACTTGCACCACCATGTTCGTCACCGAGGAAAACCAACACCACGACATGAACCCAGATATCATTATCCTTTTATGTATGAATTCAGAATGAAAAGGGTCCATTTCAAGAATAAAAAAGAAAAAGTTCTACGTGTTGATGTTGTTGGTGGGGACAAGACAGCATACACATCGTTGTCAGCGATTGCTGTTTTTTGGTACAGATTAATCGTTTTCTGAATGCCGTTTGCGAGGTTCCGTCTTCAAATACCCAATTAAACATAGTGCTCCCTCCAATGATGTTAAGAAATTCAGAAAATTTATGATATATATATATAATACTGAAAAAACCCATTTGACTTATAATATATGTCTCCGATTTAAGACGATCATAATCTATAAACAATATTTTTAACGATTAAAAATGTTTTTATCTCTTAAATTTCAGTAAATTTTAGAATTAGTCTATTTCAAAACTTTGAACCAATTTAGTTTTTTATCTTTCAAAATACATAAATTTAATCTTTTTAATCAAATTTTGTTAAGTTTAAGTGATGTTTTTCTATGCATTTCAGATTTATATTTGAGTTATTTATATTATTTGACATTTTTTCTTTAATATTAAGTCAAATATTATTATAAAACGTGATTAAAATATTAAATAAATTTAACAAAATTTGATTAAAAGATTAAATCCATGTATTTTAAAATATGAAAAACTAAATTAGTTTAAAATTTTAAAATAAACTAATTTTAAAATTGATCGAAAGTTAAATGAAAAAAACATATTTAACCTTCTTTTTAAATTATTGAGAAATGTTTAGGTTTTGGTTGTTTTATAAAATCAAACTTTATATATGATCAGACTTCGATTGTCTGAAACCGATTCGATCATTTAAAAGATGTCGTTTATTTATAATATTTTATTTAGTTTTGGTTTTGTGTAAAACTTAGTTTATGGGGTTCAATTTTTGTCTAAGGTTAATCAACTAGTTAAAAAAATATTGTTATTTCAATAAAAAATAATTATTAGTGCGACTTAAGTTTTAAAGATACATTTTCTATTTTTTTTATTTTTAAAAATTTGTTTGTGACTTTTTAAAGCATGTTAAAATAAGATGTTAAGTTGTTACAGAAGTTTTCTCCACGTGAGATTTGATAAGATTTAAAAATCCGTTTAGATGTACCCAAATTGATTAGGTGCCTGATCTACAGGACAAAGAATTCCTTTCAGACTTCGAAATATGATTGATTGTTAATTTTAAAGGTAAATAAATATCTGCACACGGCGGCGGGTGTTAATATATGGACTGCCCAGCTGAATCGTCACCTATGACGGTTCTCTTCTTTTTCTTTTACGTATGATTGGATAAAACAATTTAAAAATTTATTTATTTATTTGAAATAATTTTAGGGAAAATAATATGTTTGGATAATAAATTTTAAATTTTAAATTTTAAAAAATATTGTAAATAATTAAAATAGTATAATTTGAATTTTTTACAAAAAGAAGGAAAGAAACTGAATTTTCCTAAATTATGAAATTTTTAATTGGTTAGGACAAAAAAAATCCATAAATTCAAAAACTGAAGTCAAGTTGAGTAAAAGGTCGAGACGAATCGGTTCGGGTTGAAGATTGAACTAAGTCATATCAGGTCGAAGGTTAAGCCAAATGTCGAACCTGTCCAGTCCGGGCCAAAGGTTAAGTTGGGTCAGCCTGGCACGAAGGTTGAGTCAAGTCTATTCGGATTGAAGGTCGAGCAAGTTGATGCTGGTCGGTTTGGGCTGAAGGTTGAGACGAGTTGACCTTGGTCGAAGGTTGAGCTAGATTGGTTTGAACCGAATGTCAATTTGAAAAAGTCAAGTCAATTCAACCCGTGCAAAATGTGTTGGGTCGGTCTAGATTAAAGGTCGAGCTGGGTCAGCCCATGCCAAAGATCGAACATAGTTGGCATGTGTCGAAGGTCGAACCTAGTTAGTATGTGTCAAAGCTTGAACCTAGTTAGTATGTGTCGAAGGTCGAGCTTGATCAGTCTGGTTAATGGTCGAGCCTAGTCAACCTGAGTTGAAGGTCGAGTCGGGTTGAATTTTAGGCAGGGTCAAGCAAGATGAAGGTTAAGTTGAGTTGGCTCAGGCTGAAAGTCGAGATTGGATGGCCTATGTCGAAGGTTAAGCATGGTTGGACAAGGGTGAAGGTCGATCCTTGTTAGCACAGTTTGAAGGTAGAGCCCGGTCAGCCAATACTGAAGGTTGAGTCGAGTTGATCCGAATTGAAGTTTAAGTCGAGTCAGCTCGGATCAAAGGTCGAGTCGAGTTGGTTCGGGTTGGCTCACGTCATAAGTGGAGCCGGGTTGACCCAAACTAAAGGTTGAGTAATGTCAGCGTATACTGAAAGTCAGGTTAAGTCGACCCAAGGATAGCTGAGTTGACTCGTGAGTTGAACCTAGTCGACCCAAGATAAATATTCACAAATTAATTCGAAGTGAAAGTCAAGACAAATCGTCCTAAATTAAATATCGAAATAACTCAATTTGAACTCTAAAATAGATGGAGTTTAACTTAAAATAAATATTAAAATTATTTTATCCAAAAAAATTGAAATCAAAATATTTCAATTATTTTATTCAAACAAAAACAAATTGAAATCAAAATATTTCAATTATTTTATTTAAATAAAGTATATATAAAAATTAAAAACTTAATTGTAAATAATTTAAATATTAAATATTTTAATTTTTTTTAAATGTTGAAATTTCTCATTAAATATAAGGTTGGAGTATAGAGATACTGTTATCGGTGACAAAAAGACATATTATTTAATGTTATTTGCTCATGTGTATGACTAAAAGATAAATCTGTTTACACCATCTTTCTATACAGATAAATTATAGTAATTTTGCATAAATATTAATTTGAATATATTATTTTAATTTTGTAAAATTATTAACTAAGATTCAGCATTATATACACAAAAGATAATTAAATTATTGGAAAAGAAAAATTATAATTTTGTTAGTGAATAGGTATAAGTTCAATGAATACATCTTAATATATAACTTAAAAAAATTATTTATAATAATAATAATAATAATCTAATGTCAGATTAAATCTTAATTTTAATGTTTTAATTCTCAAGTCTATTAATTGATTGACTCAATATTTAATTTTCAAGGTTAATTGATTGATTTAGTGTTTATTTTGGATTATGTTAATTGATTAATTTAATGTCTACTTTGGATTATGTTAATTGATTAAACTTTCAAAAAAAAAAAGTTTGAATTATGTAACTTGAAAATTTAAAATAAAACAGCAACAACTGAATTTTTCTTTTCAAAAAATGAACCTCTATAACAATAACAGTGACGTAATAGGCGGTTAGGTAGTTTCAAGCAGCAACAGTAAGTCGATCTAAAGCACCAGAAACGGAGGAAGGAGCAGCGACAATAATGTAAGAACAAAAAATGATGAAGAAGAGAAAAAATAACATAAAATTATGAATGTAGAGAAGTACATTTTGGTCTCTTAACCACTATGTAGGTGCACATTAAAACTAGGGAAGTGTAGAAAGAAATAGCCTTTTATTCTGTAATTCCAGTTAAAAAAAAAAAAACAATGTCAACCCAACTAAAGTGTGTGAATATTTTTTTTAAGAAAACAACGTAATTACTTTTTGTACCTCTGTAAGTTACTTTATGCACCTTTCATTATATCTTCTTCGAATTGTTATCTGAAATTGGTATTAAAAATAATAATTATCATAATTATAGTAATAATTTTAATTGTGAAAGTAGTATTTCTGTTGGTGAAAATATTTCTTTCTTTAATTATTAATAGGTTACATATAAATTAATAAATTGGTTTCTGAATGTGGTATTGAATTCAATGTCCTAATTATCAGAAAAGTTATTCAACATCCATACCAATCATGTAATATTAAAAATAATTATATATTAATATATATTCCATTACTTGACCCATAAATATTAGATATACGGTTTCATAAATCTGATTAAAAAATATTATCCTGACAACATCTTCTAATTAAATTTAAAATTTTAATAAAAATAATTTGCCACGAGATTTTGTTAATAGTTTATAAACGACCCATGCCTTATATAATTTATACAAGTTATTTATATTATTTCTTTCTTAGAAATGTTAATTATTAAATTCAATTCATGTTTGGCCACTCCCTTTCAGACATGGACGGTTGGTAACAGCCTTCAAACTTCAAGTCAAAAATTGCATTCCCCTCACAAAATATAATGACATAATTATTATTTAAATTTACAAAGTGTGTTAAAACAATATAATTTGTCTTAAAATTAAATTTAAAAAAAAAAAACTGTTCCCACTCCCTAATTTAACTTGATCAAAATTATTAATATTATTTATGTAAGTATAATATAATACAATTACTATTCAAATTATGTTATTATTTTGTTAATTATTTTTTTAAAATATTAAAATTTTCAAATATTAAATAACAAGTCAATTTTTATATAAATTATTATAATTTTTTTTTAAATTACAAACTTAAGAAAAAAATGTTAAAATCTTGAACTAATGAACCTAATTTAATCTAAATCAATTATTAGTGATTTTGATCTAATGAAAAGAAAATAGTTAAAAACTGGCCTAATCTGATTCAAGAATTTTCAATTGGGTTTGGTTATAAGTTCACTACAATTTTTTTTTTTTCTTTTTATGCGTGTTGAAGATGAATGAAACAATCAAGAAAATTACTAATCATAGTTTGAAACTTTCTACAATCTTCCACATCACTAATCATAGTTTAATTTCATTATAATTTCTTTTTTTCATGACGTTACGCAATTAGTGCCTTTCCTTTTTCATTTCCTTTTTGTCCTCAAAATATAAAAAAGTATAATAGAAGATTCATTAAACATGCCTTTAACTCTTATTAACTATGATTAACTGAAAACCCCACAACACAAACATCACCACTAATTTAGAAGATGTGAATTAAGTTGGATGTTTCCTTGTTAGTGAGAAAAAAAAAAACCTAGTAGTGTTTGTCTCCTATCAACGAAACCTTTATCAGAGTGAAAAGATTAGAAAAGTACAAAACTCAATTATTCATGTTAATGTCACACAAACAACATAAAACCAAATAGTTAGAATGCAAAGATCACACTAATTTCTAAGCCAACAAAATCAGCGTATTCATGTCTCACACAGTCACGACAACTTTCTTCCCCGCCATGCTTGGTCTTACAATTTTCACACTTCAAAGGATTCTCAAAGTTCACTGTTTCAGTGCACACTTGGAAGGGATTTTCAACAACTTTAATGCTTTTATATTCTTTTTATTAAAAAATTCTCATAAACATTGCACTATTATATATATGCTTAAAAATGACAGTTGGAAGGGTTTGGTTTGAGTGACCCACAAACAAGACAAAGATCCTACATTTGACTTCTTTTCACCACACTCTCCCTCTTTGTTTTCTTAGGTGAGAAATAAAAGATTACACTACTACAAAATAATCTAATGTTTCTTTTATAGGTTTGTTTATTTCAATTCTTATTTAAATGAAAGGTTAGTTGTTTTGTGCTAGTTTTTTTTTT